>Ga0209632_10000129_pt1 | contig 75252 bp, 76 predicted proteins | sample COG_10_FD_184754 | JGI IMG/M metagenome (GOLD analysis project Ga0209632, IMG submission 184754) | Pelagic Microbial community sample from North Sea - COGITO 998_met_10 (SPAdes) (version 2) | ecosystem: Environmental > Aquatic > Marine > Neritic zone/Coastal water | place: Helgoland, sampling...
AAGGCGATCAAAAAACTGTCAGTGCAGCCCTTGAACAGGGTCCAGAGAAGCCGCTCGACGTGCGGGAAACCAAGCGGAAATAACACACATAGTGCAGCTCATTACAGCCACCAGCACAAGGTCTTGCGGCAATACCAAAACGGGCACCTCCACAAAAAAAGAACCATCGAGTAAGTGTCGGCCGGTCAATTCCCCGACCCAGCTCACAATTGCATTAATGTTAAACGCACATACCAGACCCAAGAGTAATCCCACGAATGTACCAAACACGCCAACGCAGACGCCTTGCAACAAAAAAACGCTTCGAATCAACTCCGTTTTTGCACCCATCGTTCGTAAAATCGCAATTGTCGCGCGCTTGTCGTTTACCATCATGGTTTGCCCGGCAATGATATTAAACGAGGCAATCGCAACAACCAGCAACAGTAAAATGAACATCATCGATTTTTCCAGACGCACCGCCTGAAAGAGCTCACCATAGGTACTGTCCCAAGAGTCAACGTCACGTTGCGGTAATCTTGTCTTTATAAATTGGGCGAGCCGAGGCGCTTTAAGCGGGTCTTGCAGTTGCACCTGTTGTCCGCGGGTACCCAGGGTTTGCCAAACGGCTGCCGACTCGCGGGCCAAATTGACAATAACTAACGAATAATCGGGTTCCGCACCAAGCTCAAAGGTGCCAGCAAGCGTAAACCGCATGAGCTTCGGCGCAATTCCCTGCGGCCCATTTTTCACGGTTAAAACAACCACAGGATCGCCCATTTGCAGGCCTAGGTAGCGCGCCAAAGGTTGGCCCATGACCAATCCCATTGGGTCATTCATTAAATTTTGAAGATTGCCTTGCGGCATTGTCTGCGCCAAGTAGTCCATGACACCCACGCCAGTGGAATCAACACCGTATAGTGACACCGGCTGCACCTGTGATCCGACGGATATGGCCGCAAGACCTTGAAAATAATCATGCACGCTGATCACCTCCGAAAGTTCACGTATCTCATCGAGCACTTCACTGTCAGCACCGGCATCAGCAATTGTGATATGCGGAATCGAACGCAACAACCGGTCCTTAAGTTGGCTATCGAACCCGTTCATTACCGTAATGACCACGGTCAAAACCATCACCCCTAACGCAAGCCCCGAAAAAGAAATCCACGTAACAAATCGAGCAAACCTGTTTTCGCTGGCAGTCAGAAAACGGCGGGCAAGAACAGCCGCGAACCCGGCTTCCGGTTTAACCTTCAACATGGTCGACCAATGTGCCATCTGCGAGATCCAGCACTCGATCGAACTTGCCCAGCATGGAGACATCATGAGTCACGACCAAGAAAGCGGTGCCCTTTTCAGCACTCAATCGGGCGATCATTGCCATTACAATGGCTGCATTTTCCCGGTCCAGATTGCCCGTCGGTTCGTCCGCTAAGACCACGCTGGGCTGACCGGCCAGAGCTCGCGCGACCGCTACCCGTTGACGCTCCCCCCCAGAAAGCGCATTCGGCAGGTGATTTGCGCGCTGGGTCAAACCGACTTCTTCGAGCAATCCCGCCGCGTTTGCTTCAGCTGCGCGGCGGCGAACACCAGCGATCCGAGCCGGCATAGCAACATTTTCCAACGCGGTAAATTCAGGCAGTAAATGATGATTTTGATATACAAAGCCCATCTCAGCACCACGAATCTCAGCTCGAATATTAGGCAGTGCAGTCGCCATATTGCGATTGCCTACCTCAATCCGGCCCTGATCTGCAGTGTCCAGACCAGCCAAGATATGCAATAAAGTACTTTTGCCAGAACCCGAACGTCCAACAATCGCCACGCGCTCCCCTGCGCTGAGGCGCAGGTCAACGTTGCGCAGTACCTCAATGGCCGTGGATCCTTGATGGAATGTTTTGGCTACACCCAGCGCCAACAAGGCTTGCGGCAACCCCTTACTCATGAGCCAGCACTCGACTGGGCAAGAGTCGCGACGCCTGCCAGGCGGGATATATCGTGGCCATAAGCGATAGACCAAGCGCCGCCGCGGCAATCCATGCAAGATCTATCATGCGAACGTCAACCGGCAAATAGCCAATGAAATATTGACTCATGATATTTAACTCTAGCGCTTGTGATGCGTAATTGAATACAACGGGCAGAGCGAGCGCAAAAGCTGCCCCGGATAAGATCCCCATCACAATACCGCTGACAGCCAGAAAAAGGCCGAGCGCGCAAAACAGGCGAATAATCGTCCCAGACGCTGCTCCTAAGGTGCGCAGCACTGCAACATCATTCTTTCGCTGCTCAACAATCATCATCAAACCCGACACTAAATTAAACGCGGCCACAGCAACCAAAAAAGACAGCAGCACAAACATGGTGACTTTCTGAACCGCGATGGCTTCATATAGATTACCTTGCGTACGCACCCATGAGCGCACCCGCACATTATCCCTACCCAGCGCACGATAGAGCTCGGTGCGCGCCACTTCCAACTCAAAGAGGTTGTTCAACCGCCCCTGCAAACCGTGCACTTTAGTGCCCATACGGAATAACCGCTGACCGGCGTTGAGGCTAATCAGTGCGTTGTGCCCATCAATTTGAGACTGGCTGCTAAACAGGTCAACCACTGTAAACCGGCGTTGCCGTGGAATTGCGCCCGCCGGAGTTACCGAACCCAGCGGCAGAATGACCAAAACATTGTCACCAGGCTGAACACCTAACTTGGCCGCCAAGCGTGCGCCAAGAATAATGCCATACCGCTCCTGATTCAGGGAGGACAATTCACCACCATGAGTATAACGAGGTAAATCAGTGACCTGCGGATAACTCTCCGGATCTACCGCAGTCACCTCAGCGCCGTGTATTTTGCCCTGCGCGGCTAACAATACCGTACCCCTTATGTAGGGGGCTAAGCCCACCAAGCCAGGATAAGGCTGCGCCTGTAACACCCGGTCAACGCTCGATCGACTCAAGCCACTGTCACTTTCTGCCACTATATGCGGCAACACCCCCATGACCCGCTCTCGCAATTCGCGCTCAAAACCGTTGATTATGCTAACAACCACCACCAAAACAGCGACACTCAGGATCAAACCGCCCAACGCGAGCCTCGACACATAGGACAACGCGGATCGGCGTGCCAACAGATATCTGCCGGCAATCCAAATAGGGAGACCCCTTAGGCGGGTCAGATCTCCCTCCGCGAAACAGCCTCTTGAGCCAACTCCTGAGCATGCACAGGAGTGGCAGGATCCAGTGGAGCGGAGCCGTCCGCGCTGTCACACAAGCTTGGATTGCCTCCACAAATTTCACAAGAGGTATCTAGTCCCAAAGCTTTCATGCCACCGCAGGTGCCCGCAATTGGCGGACGACCGGCCATCACGCCCACTGCCATAATCGCGGTCATCAACAGCATAAACCCAAACGCAAAAATCATGGTGGACATGTGAACACTCTCTTTATTGGCAATTCGAGACAACAATTTGCGGATAACCATTTGCCCTGTTACTGGCCATCCATCATCACCGCGTTTGACAGCGCCGCTGGCAGGTAGGGCTGCATGGCGGAAGTATACCGAAACTCAAACCGTTCTTCAGCAGCCGGTTCAGCAGATGACAATGGATCTGCTGGCAAAACATCAATGAGCATGTCGTCGGTAACTAAATCGCCTTGTGGTAGCCGAGCAATAACATATGCGGCCAGACCTTCCTGCTCGGCAAAGCGCATCCCCGCATCAAGGCCCAGCACCATGAGCGTTGTGGCATATGCATCCGCCCACATCGCTGACGGATGCAAAATGGTCACCGACACAACTGTATTATTTGCAGGACTTCCGCTGCGAGGATCTATGACATGATCTATCCGGCGCCCGTCCACAACGCGGTAGTTACGATAGTCTCCTGATGTCGCGACGCTATTGTCGGTGACTTCTAATACGGTTTGAAACATACCAAAGCGGCTAGGATCTGGTACCTCAACGCCAATACGCCAGACTTCGCCTCTTGGACTCAACCCTGCAACGCGAATTTCACCACCGATATCTACCATATAGCTCACGCAACCCATATCGGCGAGTAAGTCCGCCAATTGATCTACCGCAAAGCCTTTGCCAAGCGCAGACAAATCAATATAGACAGAGTCCAGATGCTTGACTAAGCGGCTACCATCGAGCGTGAGATGTTCCATACCTACCGCTTTTGAGGCCATGGCCTGCGCTTTAGCACTCGGTGCCTGTGTTTGCGCCTGGGGACCGAACCCCCAAAGATTCACGAGCGGCCCGACGGTAACGTCAAACGCGCCGCCAGATCGCCCAGCAAGCTGCAGCGCGGCATCCATCACAAAACGAAGATCAGACGACAATACATTGTTTTGATGAGCCAGAGATTGATTGATCAACGATAGCTCTGAATCTGCTTGATAGGTCGACATCGCATCATTAACTGCCTTCAAACTGGCTTCGATCTGCTGCTGATTAATTGCGCAAGACTCGCCCGCGGCGAAATGTACTGCGTAATACGTACCCATCGTTGCACCGCGAATCATGTCATACCTTGGCGAGCCACAACCGGCTAGGCCCATCAACAGCAAGGCAGCCGCAACTCGTATAGGCCAATAAGGCCACAGGCTCTGCGATGGAATGTGCCAAAATTGTCTGAACACCAAACATTTCCTCAGCAATACAACTAAATATCTGCCACTGAACTGGATTTGTCGCCAGAGATTGGCAGAATCCAACATCGATACTCCTAAACTCAGAATAACATATGACTTCAAAATGGTTTGCGCCACTTCTTATCTTGGCCGCCTTTTCCGGCTGGCTGGCGGCTTCGTTGTTCAGCGGGCTCACGTGGCTGGATACAACCACAGCCATCGTTCAATCCAGTTTTCTAGCCGCCCTGCGCATGATCATTGTGCCTTTGATCTTTTTCTCCTTGTTCAGTGGCGTGCTGCAGCTGCGCGCCGCAGGCGCAATGGGACGATTAGCGGGCGTGACGGTAGCTTATTATGCATTTACCTCTGCCATTGCGATTACCATCGGACTGATTGTTGTATTTTTCATCCATCCTTGGACTGCATACCCGCCGCTGGCCGAAATCCCCCCACTTTCCAGCGGGCTAATCGATGCCGAGGCTGGCGGCGTTGCATCACTCATCGGTAATTTGCTGAACAGTATGCTGGTCAATCCCTTTAGCGCATTGGCCGAGCTCAACATACTTGGTGTGCTGACTACGGCTTTGCTATTTGGATCAGCAGCAGCGTTGACCCTCCCCACCAACTCTCGGTGGCCAGCGCTTCTTGAAGAGCTCACGCAAACCATCTACACCTGTGCCCGGTGGGTGCTGACCACACTGCCACTTGGCATTTTTGCCATCACCTATCAGCTGACAGACCGCATAGATCTCAACACGCTGGTTTCTTTAGGACACTTTGCCGGTGTTGTATTCGGCGCGACCGCTATACATGGCGTCATTGTTCTGCCCCTAATTGCTTGGGTACTCGCGGGCGTCACACCACTTCAATTAGCTCGAGCGATCAGTCAGCCGGTGCTAACGGCCCTGATGACCTCCTCAAGTGCAGCCACGCTGCCCTTATCCATGACCACCGCTGAAGAAAAACTCGGCGTAACCCGGAATAAAGCCGCATTCGTCTTGCCCCTAGGGGCAACCATCAACATGGATGGCACTGCGTTGTTTGAGGGTATTGCCGTCATTTTCCTCGCTTATATGTTTGGCGTGCAGATTGACGCCGGTAGTGTGATCATTATATTTTTGATTACGATGCTGGCTTCTGCGGGCGCGCCCGGAATCCCTTCAGGCTCTATGGCAGGACTGCAGGTCATACTTCTGGCCGTCGGCATACCTCTGGAAGCGATCGGTTTGCTCCTGCTCATCGAACGCCCACTGGATACCTTCCGCACCGCGGTCAACGTTGAAGGTGACCTTGTTGGCGCTTTAATCGCCGAAAAATGGAGTTAATACACGCGTGAGTACAAAATTCTTACTGCTTCGTCATGGCCAAATCAAAGCCAATAAGACGGGCCGCTGGCACGGCTCGACCGACAGCAAATTAACCTGGCTCGGGCGGGGCCAAGCCAAACGTACCGGCAAATATCTGCGCAAACACAAATCAATACAAGCCGTCTACGCCAGTCCACTACAACGCTGCCACGCAACGGCAAAATTTGCGACTAAGGGCATGGAGCTCGACATTAATACTCTCGACGGACTCAAGGAGATGTGCTTGGGTGACTGGGAAGATATGCGCTTTAGCGAACTGGCTGAAGACCACGATTTTATTAATCGGGCCACGGGTGACATACACCACAGCGCGCCCAACGGAGAAAGCCTCGACCAGGTCGCTACACGAGTCGTTGCAGCCTTTCGCCAAATAGACGAACAACATGCAGACGACGAAACCGTTTTGGTGGTTAGCCATGGCGTCGCTCTGGCCGTTGCCATTTCCGTTTTTCTGCATAACTCCCCCGCCCGCTGGGGAGACTATCACCTCAACAATTGCAGTTTAACCGAGTTTGAATTGTCTCCTGACCCCATTGTTTATCGGCTGAATGAATATGCACATCTGTAATAGTCGGTTAAAGTTCTAATCATCACACCACATCACGATCTAAAAGGGGAACCTCATGACAAAATACTGTCTGGTAGAAAAGCATGACCATATTTTAACCGTGAAACTCAATCGGCCAGATCGATTGAACGCATTACACCCCTTGGCTAACGCAGAACTTGGCGAGGTCTTCGATGATTTTGCAGCCGACCCTGATATGTGGGTTGCGATTATCACCGGCGAGGGCCGCGGGTTTAGCGCAGGTAATGATCTTCGATATCAAGCTGAGGGCGGCGAGCGAGTAGCGGTGCCCAAAGGATTTGCGGGGCTAACAGCCCGATTCGATCTGAACAAACCGGTCATCGCCGCGGTCAATGGCGTGGCTATGGGCGGTGGATTTGAAATTGCTCTGGCCTGCGATCTCATTATTGCCTCCGAAAAAGCCTTATTTGCCTTGCCCGAACCCAAAGTTGGCTTAGCCGCACTGGCGGGCGGGCTGAACCGGTTACCTCGTCAAATTGGCTCCAAAAGAGCCTTAGGTATGATATTGACTGGACGCCATGTGAGCGCTGAAGAAGGTCAGCAACTGGGATTCGTCAACGAAGTAGTCCCACATGACACGCTGATGGAAGCAGCCAACCGGTGGGCACAGCAAATTGCGGCATGCGCCCCGCTATCTATTCGCGCCAGTAAGGAAGTGGTTTACAAAAGTTTAGATATGGGACTTGAGGAGTCCATGTCTCAAAAATATGATGCCGTTCAGCAAATGATTAAGAGCGAAGACTTTATTGAGGGTCCAAAAGCATTCGCCGAAAAGCGCCCCCCGAACTGGCAAGGGCGATAATGCATCTTGGCTAATAGACGCACTAAAGATCACCCTAAGCAGCCAATTGGGCAGCAGTAATGCTGTCCGCAACGACCGCTACGGCAAGACAGATGTCGTTTAGGGTTTCTTGTTCACCCCCAGCGAGCATTCGATCAATCACTTCGTTCTGCGGAATCATAATGTGCAACAAATCCGGGGGAACAGAAAATTGGTCGGTGTAGTAACGCGTGGATTGCATAAGTGGTTTCCTTGTTTGCTCAAACATCACCAGAAGGTAAGTCGAGTCAAACAAAGTACAATTTTCATGCCAGCATCCTAAATTTTTAACTGACTGATTTTATTGATATTTATTTTTTTAATTCTCGTTCGCTGATTTTTCGCAAGCGCCCTGAGCGTCATACTTGTGACTGAATTTGTCGAATATTTAAACTAGGAGTCCAAATATGCTTAAAGTCACACATAAAATGCTAATCGAGACGGCACTGGATGAAGTTGAAACTCTAGACGTTGATGACGCCGTGCCAATGCTCGAAGACGCAGAGTCTTTGTTTATCGACATCCGCGACCCTCGAGAACTTGAAAGAGAAGGCAAAATTCCCGGCGCAGTGCACGCCCCCCGCGGCATGCTCGAATTTTGGGTAGATCCAACCTCACCGTACTATAAAGATATCTTTGGATCCGGGAAGCGGCTTGTATTTTATTGTCAAAGCGGGTGGCGGTCCGCTTTAGCAACTAAAACAGTACAAGATATGGGTCTAGAAAAAGTCTGTCATATTGGCGATGGCTTCCGTGGTTGGAAGGACGCAGGCGCACCGACAGAAGCCGTTGAATCGAAATAGCATCTGATTCGATATCGCTTTAATTTTACTTATCTCTAACATTCAAGGCTTCTTATGAAACTAATTTTGGAAACCGTCATCGCGTGACCTATCTTATTTACTTACTCGCATTTACCGGTGGCTTTGTCATCATGTCCCTCGAGCTACTGGGCGGGCGCGTATTGGCACCGTACTTCGGCAGTAGCATCTACGTTTGGGGCAGCATCATTACGGTTTTTATGCTGTCTTTGTCGTTGGGTTATTTGATCGGTGGGCGCTGGTCAATCCGCAATCCCAGTTTAATGAGATTCGGCGGCATATTTATCGTCGGTGCGCTGTTGATGTATCCGTTAGTATCATTTGCAGAGCCAGTCATGCAATGGATTTTCAAGTCAATCAGCGATCCGCGTTACGGTTCGTTGGCGGCGTCAACCTTCCTGTTTATGGCACCCACCATCATTCTGGGCATGATATCTCCTTACTCAGTGCGCTTGCTTGTCGTTTCCATCGAACGCTCCGGGCAAGTAGCGGGTCGACTTTATTTCGTTTCCACGCTGGGCAGCGCGCTGGGCACGCTCATCACCTCGTTCTACTTTGTACTGCATTTCGAAATTAATACCATACTGCTGATGCTTACCCTTGCTTTGCTGTCTATGTCAGCCCTGGCGATCATGTGTGACAAATTTGGTTGGTATGGAGACGCAGAATGAAGCGTATATTTTTGAAATATTGCATCACCATGATTTGCTTTGGCGCTGCCTTACCGCTCAGCGCAAAGATACTGCATGAAGAGCGCTCGCTCTACAGCACTATTGTTGTCACGCAAACGGGCAACACCCGATGCCTGCAATTCGATGTGCGCAGCGAACAGCGCAGCCAAAGTTGTATCGATGTACGCCGCCCCAAACAAATGGTGTTTTCCTACACTCGAATGTCCATCACCAGTGTTTTATTTGCAGAAGCACCCAAAAACATTTTGGTCATTGGATTAGGTGGCGGCACTCTACCCACGGCATTTCACGCCCTACTGCCACAGGCCCGCATCGATGTGGTCGAAATCGACCCCGCGGTCATCTCGGTTGCAAAATCGTTCTTCAACTTCCAGCCGACATCCAATCTCATTGTTCACGCCCAAGACGCGCGGGTTTGGACCAAACGAGCGCTATTAGGCCCTACCCGTTATGACATCATTGTCTTGGACGCTTTTAACGGCGAGTACATCCCTGAGCATTTAATGACACAGGAATACCTCACCGAAACAAAATCTTTGTTGACACCCACCGGTGTTCTTCTGGCGAATACGTTCACCGGCAGCAACCTCTACCATAACGAATCTACCACCTATGCAAAGGTATTCGGTCCCTTCATTAACTTTCGCATCCCCGAAAGCGCTAACCGCATGATCGTGGCACCGAACATCAAACCAACAGATACACAATTGAAGGCGCGCGCCGCGGTTTGGAGTGACCGCCTACAGCCCTATGGCGTGCCCATCGTGCGCTTCGCCCGATTGCTGACCAAACAGCGCAGGGAAAAACCCGACTGGCGCCAAAACGCAAGAGTGCTTACCGATCAATACGCACCGGCAAACCTGCTACAAAGCGGCGACGAGTAGCCCCGCGCCCATGCACCCAGCAGCCAGCAGCCACACGTAGTGCTATTTTTCCGTCGCCCAATATTCATCTTTGAGCAACCGCTTATACAATTTACCTGTCGGGTGCCGGGGTAACTCTTCGCGAAAATCTACGCTGCGAGGGCACTTAACGTGCGATAGATGGTCTCGACAGAAATCTAACAATTCGATTTCCAACATGGCGCTGGCCTGGCTGAAGTCTCGCAGCTGCACCACGGCCTTCACCTCCTCTCCAAATTCTGCGTTGGGCACACCAAATACCGCCACATCAACGACTTTATCATGCGTAATCAACACATTTTCGGCCTCCTGGGGATAGATATTCACGCCACCAGATATGATCATGAAATGCTTCCGATCCGTCAGATAAACGTAGCCATCCTCATCCAAATATCCGACATCACCTAGGGTGCTCCAGCCTCGCGCATGACGTGAATCAGCAGTTTTCTCCACATCTTTGTAATATTCAAACTCACCACCACCAGAAAAATAAATCGTCCCGGATTCACCCGCAGGAACGGGATGACCCTCGTCGTCACATATATGGATTTCACAGTTTAGCGGCTTACCCACCGACCCCTTGTGAGCTAACCACTCTTGTGAGTTGAGTTGAACAAAGCCGTTGCCTTCGGTACCTGCATAATATTCATTGATCACAGGGCCCCACCAATGGATCATCGCTTCTTTGATTGGAATGGGACAAGGAGCCGCGGCGTGAATGGCACACTGCAAAGAGGACACGTCGTATTTCAGCCGCACCTCTTCGGGTAATTTCAGCATGCGCACAAACATTGTAGGCACCCATTGGCTGTGGGTAATTTTAAAATCCTCAATACACTGGAGTGCAAATTCAGCTTCAAAGTGCGCCATCACAACAACGGTGACACCATTACGCAAACACGACATCGTGAACCCTAGAGGTGCGGCATGATATAAAGGGGCCGGCGACAGATAAATCGAATCCGACTGAGCACCATAAAGGGCTGACATCACATTCAGAGCCTCACCGTCTCCATAGGCCACATCCATCAGCGGCTTTTTCACACCCTTAGGGTAGCCTGTGGTTCCCGATGAGTAGAGCATCGATGCGCCTTCGCATTCATCATCAATCGGCGTTTCAGCAAAGGATTCCAGCGCGGCTTCAAAGCTACTGAATCCGTCGATAACGCCATCTAGCATGTATCGGCCTTGAACCAGAGGCGTCGTCGCAACCAGCGGCTCTACAACCCCTGCACGGGCATGCGAGGTGATAAATACTTTGGCCTCGCAATTATTGACGATATATTCAACTTCAGCTTGCTGAAGGCGCCAACTAATAGCCGTGTAATAAAGACCCGCCCGCTGCGCAGCCCAGCAAATCTGGAAAAAACTGACATGATTTTCCAGCAATAAAGCGATGTGGTCACCGCGCTTGAGTCCCAAACTGCGAAACAGGTGAGCCGCCTGATTGGCGCGCGCTTCGAGTTCCGCATACGTCACAACGTCACCTGTTTCGGCCATAACATAGGCCACTTTGTTCGGCGTGGCAGCAGCAATATCAGCTGGTTTCATGTCGCTCCCTAGCCCTTGGCTTCAAGATTAAGTGAGGCAGAATTCATGCAAAAACGCAAACCGGTCGGCTGCGGGCCATCGGGGAAAACATGCCCTAAATGAGCATCACAGCGTGCGCAGGTGACCTCTATCCGGCGCATCCCTAAGGTCATGTCCTCGTGAGTCGCAACGGCTTGTTCATCAATCGGCGCGTAGAAACTCGGCCACCCGCTGCCAGAGTCATATTTAGTATCAGAGTCAAACAGCGGCGCATCGCAACACTTACACTGATAAACCCCGGGCGTTTTTTCATTATTGTAAATCCCGGTGAACGCAGGCTCTGTGCCTGCTCGACGGGTGATCTCAAAGTCATCACGCGACAATATCTTTTGCCATTCATCATCGCTTTTTATCACTTTGGTCATTTTTTCTCCTAAACTTCATACCCATGTTCAATGCTATGATATCGCGCAGCTTAAAGGAACTTTTCATGGACTCCGATACCGAAATGGCACGTACCCTAGCTTCAACGGCCCGACCCAAGCGCAAAATTGTAAAATCGGCAAAGCTTGAGGATGTCTGCTACGACATCCGCGGCCCGGTGCTCAAACAAGCCAACCGCCTGGAAGAAGAAGGCCACAAAATTCTCAAACTTAATATCGGCAATCCGGCGCCTTGGGGATTCGAGGCACCCGAAGAAATTCTGCGCGACGTTATCCATAACATACCTGCATCGCAGGGATATAGTGATTCAAAAGGGATCTACTCAGCACGCAAAGCGGTGATGCAGTACACGCAGCAGATTGGCATTAAAAACGTAGATGTCGAAGACATCTACATCGGCAACGGCGTGTCAGAGTTAGTGGTCATGGCAATGCAGGGGCTAATCAACAACGATGACGAGGTTTTAATTCCGGCGCCAGACTTCCCTCTTTGGAGCGCGGCTGTAAATCTATGTGGCGGCAAGCCCGTCCATTATCTGTGTGACGAAAATTCAGACTGGGAACCCGACCTCAACGATATCCGCCAGAAAATAACCCCAAAAACCAAAGCTTTAGTGGTAATTAACCCTAACAACCCCACCGGTGCCGTTTATCAGCGATCCATGTTAGAACAGCTGGTAGCGCTGGCGCGAGAATTCGATCTTGTGGTCATGGCGGACGAGATTTATGACAAGATCACCTTTGGTGATGCCGAATACATTCCACTGGCCTCGTTAGCCGACGACCTGCTGATGCTGACGTTTTGCGGATTATCGAAGTCTTATCGAGTAGCCGGATTTCGTACCGGCTGGCTGATTGTCAGCGGCGCTACGCTGCGCGCATCGGACTATATTGAAGGCTTGGATATCTTATCTTCGATGCGACTTTGTTCCAACGTACCCACTCAGCATGCCATTCAGACTGCACTGGGCGGATATCAAAGTATCAATGACCTCACCCGTCCGGGCGGCCGCCTCTATGATCAATGCCACATCGCATGGGAATTACTGAATGAAATCGACGGTATAACCTGCGTCAAGCCGCGCGGCGCACTCTACCTATTTCCAAAAATCGACACCCAAAAATTCAACATCACCAATGATGAGCGTTTTGTGTTGGATTTATTGACCAAGGAAAAAGTGCTTGTCGTTCAGGGTACCGGGTTCAACTGGCCCAAACCCGATCATTTTAGAGTGGTGTTTCTGCCTCGCGAGGAAGATCTGCGCGAAGCCGTCGGCAGAATTGAACGTTTCCTGACCAACTATCGCCAGCTTTAGCGCACCTTTAGATCGTTGTGAGCGCGTACTCCCCGAGCCCCGCTACCGACACTTGTACTGTTGCACCTTTAACCCCCGATCGGGGAAAGCTTCGGGAAAGTCTTCGTGTGCGGGCATAACCTTTTGCAACTCAAACTGCGGACACCATCGCGCGGTGAGATTAAACAAGAAATCATGCCCTAAAAATGGCGAGTTCAAACACAGCACCACACTGGCATCCGTTCGGACCAGTTTCGGTACCTGTTTGAGCAACTGCGGATAGTCTTTTTCTGCGACAAAACTTCCCCGCTGGTTTGTTGGCGGGTCAACGATCACCACATCATAAGGCCCGTAACTGTTTATTTTCTTCCACGATTTAAATACGTCATGGGGCAACATTCGCACATCACGCAGATCCTGATTGTTCAACTGATGATTATGTTTACCCACATTGAGCATATTGGCGTTCATATCGCAATTGACGACCAATTTGGCACCCTGAGCCAGCGCTGAGACAGAAAAAGCACAGGTATAAGCAAATAAATTTAGAACTTTAGCGCCCCGCATTTTCGGCGCAAGTGCTTCGCGCACATGCGCCATGTCCATAAACAATCCCACATTTTGGTTGCGTTGAGGCTGAATACGAAAGGCCATCTCGTTTTCAAAAACGATATGCGACTGGGGAACTTCGCCAAACCAAACTTTGGTTTGTGTCTTACGCGATAGGCGAAACTGCACAACCACCCCTTCTACGTCCGGCACTACCCGCAGCAAATTGTCGACTAAATCATTAATTTCGCGCTCGGGGAGCTCTTCGTAGAATCCCAGCTGTAAATAAGGTGGAAACCAGTTAACGACCACGTGCTCGTAGCCCGGATATTGGTGCCCACGTCCATGAAAGAGTCTGCGTGCATCCTTTGAGACTCCGGAATTCACTTTTTCAGTACAAATATCAATTACCGTCTTCATGAGCACTAGACCGATAACCGATAGAGCATATATGCATCATAACCAGAGCAAACCTGCACAAGTCCGGCAAACTGATCATCCAAATCGCTGTCCCCTGAATCTATTAAAAGCGGGCGCTGGGCCAAGGAATCAAGCTTGGTCAGCGTAGAAACAATCAAAACATCATCAGGCCAACTCAGCAGCCGCAGAAACTTTATACTCAATTGCTGGTTGCCTCGGCCAAAAAGAAAACCCTGCGCTCGCGTAAAGCTGACGATCAGGTAAGGGCTTGTCAGGCCCTCAAGCATACTCGCGGTTGCGTCCTCTATCAAAGCCCCGTCGGCCAGCCGCACATCACAACCTCGCAAAGTCACCGGCATGGACAAGGCCTGCTTGATCGCCGCGCAGGTGCTGCCCGGACCAACCACAATATCTTTACCCGCTGGCAGATGCTCAAGCACCTCAGCACAAATATCCTGCACGGCCAGTGGCTCGCTCTCTTTGCCGCCTATCTTAGTTTGCTGCATGTACCCAGCAGCCTCGGGCACAGACAACTCACCATACGTGCGCACCGCAAAGGCCTCGTCCTGTGGGGCGTGGGCGTCAAAATCTCGGACTTCTCGAACTACCCGGGCAACCCATTCACCCTGCAGAATCTGGATCAGGACCTGCGCTGCCGCGCGCGGCGAGACGGCAAAAACGCCACTGTGCATTTTCACTCCAGCAGGCACCCCCAATACTGGCTGCTGCTGACCAACCCCCTGGCAGATCAGCCGAGCGGTCCCATCCCCGCCAACAAAAACCAATATATCCACGCCCACGTTTGCTAACTCTCGAGCACCAAGCAACGTATCCTGCCCTTGAGTGGGCGGCACAAGCGGACGCTCAACAATGTTGACCGGCCAAGAGCGATCAGTTAGACACTGGGCGCCCATCGGCGCGGCTAATGTATGCCAGTGAATCTGCGCGCTAATGCCCGAAGCGGCGCGCTCTAAATGATTCAAAAAGTCCTCACAACGGTGCTGCGCACGATAGCGCCCGCCTCTGGCGATGGCGGCTGTTTGGCGTTGCGGACCGTCACTGCCTTTCAGCGCAACAGGTCCCCCTATTCCCGCTACCGGGTTTAGAATTAAGCCGACTTTGAGATGCCTCATCAGGCCTTGACTAGTGATACCACTTCCTCCGCAATAGCTAAAGATGCGGTTAGCCCGGGTGACTCAATGCCCAAAAGATTGAGACGGCCTTTAACGCCGTGTTGCGCCGGCCCGTCAATACGGAAATCCTGAAAGCCCGCCTCGCGCGGTGCAATTTTAGGCCGAATACCCGTATAACTCGGGTGCAGACGCGCTGGATCGAGCCTCGGATAATAAGCCATGACCGCTGCCACAAAATCATTAAAGACCGATTCGTCAAACCCATAATCAACTTGATCTATCCAGCATACATCGGGACCAAACTTAAGCTGACCGGCAAGATCGAGCGTGGCATGTATACCTAGACCGCCTGGTTCGGCAAGGGGGTACACCAGATGCCTAAAAGGTGATTGACCCGAGTAGGCGTAATAATGGCCCTTGGCATAATACGGCCGCGGACAGCCAGCGGTGTCCGCCGCAAATTGCGAGGCGGACAAACCCGCACAATTAATCAACCATCGCGCTTGCAGCGAAAGTGCCTCGGTGTGGATTATCGTGGGATCATATCCGCTGACGTGCTCTACTTTTGTACGCAGCGACAAACAACCACCGGCCGCCTCTAACTGGCCCTGCAGACTCACCATGTATGCATGCGAGTCGATAATCCCCGTCGATGGAGACCAAAGGGCACCGACCCCCCGAACTTCAGGTTCAATCACCTTGATCTGCGCAGCCGATAACCAAGTTAAATCATGCACTTGATTGCGCGCGCCTTTGCGAAGATAACCGCGAACGACATCCAGCTGGTCTGCGTGACTGGCGACAATTAATTTCCCGCAGCGGCGATAAGGGACCCCAAAGGCATCGCAATGCTCGTATAACAACGCTTTACCGCGCACACACAGTTGCGCCTTTGTCGACCCTACCGGGTAATAAATACCTGCATGAATGACTTCGGAATTACGCGAACTTATCTGAGTACCGATCGCATTGTGTTGTTCTAAAACCAAGACCTCGATCCCGGCCATAGCGAGCCGGCTGGCCACGGCCAAACCAACCACACCGGCACCCAATACAACACACTCCACCTTATCCACTCTCACCGCCTAACAAGGCCGGGCTAGCAACGCCTGTTGCGAAGCCTTGTGCGGCAAGACAATCATAGAATGTGCGCGCCCGCGGATCGGAAGAATGCCGCATCCAGTGAGTCACATCTGATCGAGCATCGGCCAGCTGAGAAATAAACACCGCCAGATCCGCCTGCAGGTTATCGGCACTGGGTGAGAATTTTACGCCTGCTGCCTGAGCAAACAATGCCTCAAGACATTGCACACGCACCTCAGACCGAAAAAACTTCTCCTGGTCGGCAGGCGTCCGTGGCGGCGGCTTGTACAGATAGCCGAAATCAACCAAGGTTCGTCTGTGCGGTCCCGCGATACACCAATGTGCCGCTTCATGCAGCGCACTGGCAGCAAAGTCTTCACGATAGTACAGCCGCGCCTCGCCGGAAAACCGGTCACTAACCGTCTGGGCACCGTCAGCAATCATCGACGGCAAATAAATTGGCTCTGCCGCTCCGCCATACAGACGTGTCTGATAGGCATCTGCAAAACAAGCGTTAAAACAGGCCGCCACCATCCAATCTTGCATCGTCAAAGACACACATCACGCAGTGCGACAAGCGCATTGAAATAGCCTGGGCTAAGATATGGCCTACCCGCGAGCAAATGCTCAAGGTACTCGCAACTGGGCACCAGTCCTGCCTTGAGCACCGCCGGATTTGCCACATAAGTCCAGGCCCAAACGGCCTCCGACCCTCGCCTGATACAGACTACCTCGCGGCTATAGTTGATCGGCGCGCGCTCAAACGAATCCATCTTGGTGATCTCGTCCACATGAGCAAGCTCATACAACACCCCTTCGGTAAAGCACCCGGGCGCATAACGAATATTCGCATGCCCCGTACCCACAGGCGCCATAGACAGTTTGTCAAAGACCAACTCAAACCCGTCTAATTTTGCACCAACTGCATCGTGCACCCTTAACCCACGACTTTTGACTCGGCGCGGATTCATATTAGATCCATAGGCAAAATAGTGTTGAATCAAGCCCACCAGCCTATTTCTTTATCCAAAAATGCAGTTTTTCCTCTTGCGTATTTTCATGCACAAGTTCGTGCCCCATAAAACGGCAAAAATCCAAAAAATCACGACGCGTTGACGGGTCTGTCGCGATGATATGCAGGATGTCGCCTTTACTCAGTGCTCGAACTTTATTTCTAACCAGCATCAACGGCTCGGGGCAACGCAACCCCTGCGCGTCTAATTCTGCATCACTGTGCATGCGCATTCCTATTCAAAAACGCGGGAGTCATAGTCTAAGAGAAATAGCACAACATGTGGAGCGTTGTCATGCCGTCATCCGCTCGCGGTCAGACCGCTTGACACAATGCAGGATGCTCACCAGACTCAATGCACACAAAGCCACGCGGTCAGTATCGTACTTCGTTAACCACTTCATGCGCTTGCGGGGAGAGATTATCATCAGGTTGCTCACGCCTTGGACCCAGCTCAAACGCCGATGCTCAGCAGCGGGTGCTTGCCTATTGTTGGTTTCGACAATGACTCACGCTGAAGAAAGTGAAATCCAGAACCAAGCGCCCTCCACGCCGAATACCTCTGCCGGTACCGTGGATGAGTTCAAGGCAAACGGCAGCGTCGCCCTGGGCACCGAATTCGACTTTCTCGAGCAGCAAATCTTTCGCGGCGAGGCAGCTAACGCGCAGAACACTTTAGAGACGACCATTGCCCAAATTTCCGCACTCAAACATCGATATCACGAAGATCTGCTCGTACCGCTGGCACTGCTTGGCGACGCGCTCATGGTTCAAGGGCAAGTTGATGCCGCAATAGACCGCTATGTGCGCGCCCGCCACATCGCGCGGGTCAGCTACGGTTTATTCAGTCAACGCCAACTGCCCCTCGTATATCGCGAAGCGGACGCTTACCGCAGGATAGAAGATTTCCAGTCCAGCGCTAAGCGCGAGGAGTACGCCTATGATGTGAGCCGCAAAGCGCTTGGAGATTCAAACCCAGATCTGATACCGGCCACCATGCGGCTCGCCAATTTCTATCTTGAGACATTCAACTACTTCTCAGCGCGCGAGATGTTCAATCGGGCAATGATCATCCGCGACCAAAACGGCTTACAATTTGAACCAGCGGCCATTCCTGCATTAAAAGGCATTGCAATAACCCACCGGCTGGAAAAGTTTCCACTATTTTATGTCTCTTCAAGAAATGCCAACCCGGATAACGCGCCGATCTCGCAAACATCCACCCTGGACCGGCAGCAGGTGACGTTCAATAATTTTCCAGCTGGCGAGAAAGCACTTCAACGCATCGTCGAAATCAGACGCCGCCAAGACCCCCAAGACCCTTTGGCTACCCGCAACGCAATAATTGAGCTCGCCGATTGGCATCTGATGTTTGGGCGCACAAGCCCGGCTCATACCCTCTACACTTACGTTTACGAACAAATGTTGGCGTTGGATGAGGACCCCGCGCTTTTCTTTGCTGAACCCTACTTGCTTTACATGCCCAAGCCTGAAGACCCTCAACCCAAAAACGATCAAACCCCAGAGCAAGCCGCTACAGGGTATATCGAACTTGGATTTGATGTTGCAACAAATGGTCGGATAAGAGCGCTCACCACGTTGACGTCATACCCACCCAAACTGATGGATTTCAAAGTCCGCCGAAGTCTGCGAATGGCAATTTATAGGCCATCTTTAGTTGCGGGCCTGCCGGTCAAAGCGGAAAATCGCACCTATACCCACGAATTCAAATTTTACCCCCAATCACCGCCAACACAGACCGCCGCACCGAGTACGCCGGTCGATGAAATCACCGAGGTTCAAGAATGATTTTTTTTACCCGGCGTGGCATGGCCATGCTAGCACTCACGGCTTGTGTGGCTTGCGCACCCATCACCCCCTTACCCGGTGGCAGCACCTCCACCAGCAGTCCGTCTTCTTCGTCGTCAACTTCTTCCCCCTCTTCTTCCCCGCCAGCCGGAGGGGCCAGCGGCGGATCTGCCGGAAGTACATCAGGACAACAAGGTTCTTCCTCCAGCAGTTCCTCTGGCAGCAGTGGATCTAGCACCGGAGGTGGCTCGTCCGGTGCAGGCGCTGGCGGAACCAACACCCTGCCCGGAGGCAATCCAGCACCCGGCGGCAGCCCCGGAGACCCCGGCGGAGCAGGCGACAGCGGCAACAACGACAACGCTGGTGACCAGGACCCAAGTTGGGATATCCCAGAGGAAAACGGTGCTCAAGGAGGATGGCAGACCAGCAATGAATTACCCGCGGGTGATCAATCTAGCGCCGGCAGCCCATCCGAAGACGCAACTGCCAAAGGCTCCGCGGGCGGTGAAGGTGGTGGTATGGACAACACCCAAGACAGCGGCTCCGAGGCGGAACTACGCGGTGCACTAAAAGACTTGGACGGCGAAATCCTCGCTGAGCGCGAGATCATCAAAGACCATACAGCTTCTGGAAGCGCCCGTGCTGCACCTAACCCTACCGATCTGCCGACAGGCCCAACCAGCAGCAGCGATTCCGCGGGTGCAGGTTCGCAACAGGCGAGTATACCAACACCGAAAAGAGCCATGCCGCCAACGCCTGCGCCACCGCGAAGGCATGCGGGAGATATACCAAAAAATATTCCGGATGCTCGCGACGATGACATCATTGCCCGCCAACTGCGCGAAGCGGCAATGCAAGAAGAAGATCCCGAATTAAGAGAAAAACTTTGGCAGGAATATACCAAATATAAAAATGGCTAATGAACACACCCCAAGTATGCAGACCGTCGTGACGCGCGGGACCCCACATACATTACGTGCACTAACCATAATTGGCGCACTTGCCTTGGTCTGTGGTTGTGTCAGCCAGACCACACGCGTGGTCGACATGACACCACCCCAAGTGACAGATCGCTATCTTGCGGAAAATGAACTCCTTGATATTGGCATCGCCATTTTCGACGCTAACGTGCCCGACGATTACGATCAGCGCATCGAGGAAATCATCATGCCTGAGGTGCGTCGAGCAGAATCACAGCATGTGCCTTACTTCGCGAAAAACCTCTTGCAGTCGACTGGCAATTGGGGCGCAGTGCGCGTCATTCCGCGGCCGACGCACGCGGTAGACGTCATCGTCACCGGGAAGATCCTTCACTCCAACGGCGAAAGCATGGGCATCGAGGCCACCGTGACTGATGCAACGGGCAAGATTTGGTTTACTAAAACCTATGAGGCACTCGCCAGCAAATATGCCTATGAACCCTCCATGCCCGAAACTATTGATGCATTTCAATCTATTTATAAACGTCTTGCCAACGACATGCTGGCCTATCGACAAACCCTAGATAAGACCAAAATCCAAGCCATAAGAACAACTGCCGAACTGAAATTTGCACGCGAATTTTCCGCAGAGGCCTTTGCCGATCATATTGTTGAACAGTCACCTGGGAAATTTGAAATCACTCGCCTACCCGCCCAAAACGACCCCATGCTCAAACGCGTACAGCGCGTGCGCGAGCGCGAATATTTATTTATCGACACTCTGGATGAGTATTATGCAAATTTCCACAGACAGATGTATCCAGCCTATCAAGATTGGCGGCGGGCCAGCTATGACCAAGCCATAGCCTACAAAGCGCTGCAAGCGCAGGCACGTGAGCGCACGATCGGGGGCACGATTGCGATCATCGGCGGCGTCGCCTCGATCTACGAAAGCAGCGACGCATACGTCGATGCGAGCGGCATTGTCGGCGTTGTTGCCGGCGCAACATTGCTTACCAGTGCAGTCAGCAAACGCAATGAGGCCGAGCAACAGGCTGAGCGCCTGCGCGAATTAGGCAGCGCTGCAGAAGCCGAATTGGTTCCCACCACCATCGAACTAGAGAATCAAACGTTGCGCTTGCAAGGGAATGTTGACGAGCAGTACGATGAATTAAAAGCGATACTGCGTCAGGTATATTTCGAAGATCTCGGGCTTGAAATAGAAGACACAACAGCGCAGACACCGGCGAACCCAAGCACAACCACGACCCCTTAAACGCAGACCATGTCCAACGACACCCCCGAAACCATAGAAGCGCAACCCGCGCCCCTGTCTCACCTTGCGACAGCCGGGCAAAATCCGGCTTTTTATCGCCGGCTTGAATGGCGAAGCATAGCAGTGCTTCTACTGGTCGTTGCGGCGCTAATCGCGCTGGTTGTTGGCCCATCACTGTTGTCTTCGGATCAACCAGCACAACCAGCAGCGGCGGCGCCCCAGCCGTCCGAGCAAGATTCGCCTATGGCGCAATCAACGCCAGCATCTAGCAGCCAACTACCGCCTTTCGCCCAAGCGCAGAAAGCCAAAGCACGCACGACAGCGCAAGCTTCATTGACGCGATTTGTGGAACTACAAATCCAACTGGAGGAGACCCTTAAAGTTGACAGCTGGGCTGCAGATGAACTGGCTGCGGCCCTCTCCACCGCCAAATCTGGAGATCAGGCATTCCTTGACGAGGAATATCAGTCGGCCCTGAATACTTACCACCAAGCGACTGAACAGCTCAGCGCAATTTTACAGCTCGGCGACGAGAAATTTCGGGCACGCCTGGATCTGGCAGCGAAAGCCATCGAAAATTTTGCCCCCGAGGCGGCCCTAGAAGCCGCAGAAGCGGCTTTAGTCATCAAACCAGATAATAAAGAGGCGCAACTAATCTACCAGCGCGCTTCACGTTTGCCCGAGATCATCAGTCTGCTTAGAACTGCCAAAAATCATGAACTTAGCCAGCGTTTTGAACAAGCTCAAGCCACCTATGCGGCGATTGGTAACCTGGATCCATTAACTGCGAATCTAGCTGCGCTTGTGAACGCAGCGCGCGCTAATCAATCGATGCAAGACCTCAACCGTTTGATCAGCGATGCCTTTAGCCAATTGAATCAAGGCAATTTCAACAAGGCCAAAGCTTTTTTCGATCAAGCGCTGGCCATCGAGCCAGAAAACCCCATCGCCAAGGGCGGACTAGAGCAGGTAGCCCAACAATATGAACTCAATCTAATTGCGCAGCACCAAACTCAAGCCGAGGCAGCGATAGCCGCTGAACAATGGCAAATTGCGATGACCGCGTATCAAGCAGTTCTCGATCTTGATGCTAACGTTCAGTTTGCTCTCAACGGCATCAACGCAGCGAGCGTTCATCTGCGCACACAACAGGTGTTGGATAAGATCACAGCTGAACCTCAAAAGCTGTCTTCCGAGAAACTTTTTCTACAGGCAGAAACGATATTGCAAGATGCCCAAACACTGCCGCACGCCGGCCCAACGATGAATCGCAGCATACAAGAGGTTAGCGTCCTGCTATCGCAATACAGAGACCCTGTGGAGGTTGTGTTGCGCTCGGATAACGCCACAGAAATTATCATGTCAAATATTGGCCGACTGGGCACCTTTGAGCGTAAAACTTTAACCCTGCGACCCGGGCAATACACCATCCGCGGCAGTCAAGCAGGCTGCCGCGACATCTTCATCAACGTCCAGGTGCTGCCAGGGATCGAACCCTTGAACCTCTATTGCACTGAAACCATCAACCTTAATTGAAGCCATGCCGCCCAACCCCAGCAATAACCTCGACATTCAAGCAACCCAATTTTCGCCAAGCGATGACTCGGGTAAGGGGCAAAAATTTTCCAAAAGGCAGATTGTTCTTGGCCTGCTGAGCGCTTTTGTTATCGCCACTCTATGGTTTTTATTCACGTCAAAGAGTGTACAAATCCGGCTCTCGCCCGCCGCTCAAAGCGTCAGTATCAGCGGCGGTTTTTCCATCGCGCTGGGCGGCATTTATCTCCTGCGGCAAGGCAGCTATAAAATAGAAGCTGTCAGTGAATTGCACGAACCGTTGGAGATGCACTTCGATGTTGACGAGCGTCGCAATCAGTTGGTGGAATTCCAGTTCACCCCGTTGCCCGGCTTTATGACATTTACCATTGCACCCGAAGATGCCCACGTAGATATCAATGGAGTCAGAGCAAACATCAGTGGACCGCTGACGCTGGCGGCCGGGCCGCAAGCCGTGACGATAGCCCACCCGCGATATCAGACCTGGCAGGAGACCGTAAATATCACGGGCAAAAAAATACATCAGACGCTCACGGTCGACCTTGCCCCCAACTGGGCTGAGGTGGGGGTCACCAGCACGCCATCAGGCGCAGAAATTTTCATCGACGGTGAGGCAACCGGCCAGTCCACGCCCAGTGTCATTGAGGCACTCGCTGGGGAACGCGAGATCAGCCTCGCTTTACCTGGCCACAAAACCCACCGCCAACGAATCCTCGCGCAAGCAGGTCTACCAATGAAACTTGCACCGATCTCACTCGTTCAGGCTGATGCGCAACTCAAGCTAACCAGCTCACCGAGCGGGGCCGGCATTACCGTCAATGGCCAGTTCATGGGGTCAACGCCGACCCAACTGGATGTTAAATCCGCACAAGAACTCAACGTCTCGGTCATTTTGAACGGCTACGCTAACTTCAACCAAACACTGCAACTCAACCGCGGGCAAGCCCAATCTCTGCACGCGGATTTGCAACAGCTTGAAGGCGCCGTAGTGATCCGAACACAACCAACGGATGCATGGCTTACCGTGGACAACCAGCTTCGAGGCGCCGCCAATCAAACGTTGAACTTACCTATCCGCGCGCACCAAATCGCCATTGGCTTAGAAGGATATGCAGGCTATAGCCAAACCATTACACCCAAAGTCGGTTTGACCCAAGAAATTAAAGTAAAGCTGCTGACGCTAGCCGAGGCTCGACTCAAGGCGCTCAAGCCCACTATCTCAAGCTTTGCCGGGCAAAACCTCAAACTTTTTCAACCGGGAGAGTTCACCATGGGTGCATCTCGGCGCGAACCTGGTCGCCGCGCCAATGAAACTTTGCGCACCGTGTCGATGTCTAAACTTTTCTACATGAGCACCCATGAGGTCACCAATGGCCAATTTCGGCAATATGCCGCGGGACACGATTCCGGCGCTTTTGAAACCGTTAGTCTCAATGAAGACACCATGCCTGTCACGTCTGTGAGCTGGCACGAAGCGGCAGCATACTGCAACTGGCTATCAGTGAAAGACCAACTGCCAGAGTTCTACAACATAGAATATGGCAAAGTGAAGAGCAACAATTCAGGTGCTATCGGCTACCGCTTACCTACCGAAGCCGAATGGGCTTGGGCGGCCCGGACTTGGCCCGCGGCATCGAACCCATCAGATCAGACAAACACTGCGCTGCGCTTTCCTTGGGGTGACAACCTGCCCCCGCCCGACCGGCACGGCAACTACGCGGACCGTGCTGCGTCGCGATTGGTTGGACGAGTCATTTTCGGCTATAACGACAACCAAACGGCGGCTGCGCCCGTCGGCACCTTTAAACCCAACCAGCGCGGCTTATTCGACCTCGGCGGCAACGTCGCCGAATGGACCCATGATTTCTACCATATCCCCAGCAACGAGCCCGTCACAGATCCCATAGGACCCGCGACGGGAGAATATCACGTCATGCGAGGGTCGAGCTGGATGCACGGCACCGTCACCGAATTACGTTACTCTTTTCGTGACTATGGCATTACCGGGCGTCAGGATGTGGGCTTTAGAATTGCCCGGTACGCAGAATGACAACAGTCACCGCCACTGAGACCCAAGATATCCTGTCCAGAATCAGAGGATATCTTGTGCTCGCTGTGATGTTGATTGTGTTGGGCATCAGTCCAGCCCTAACAGCCGCTGCCGCGGACTCGCCCGCCACGCAACAACAGCCTAGCCAAAGCGGCGAGAAAACAACTGATCAAAATGCAAATCCGCCACCGGCGAGCCCTCAGGTCAAACCACCGGTAAAATCAAAACCCCTTACAAAGGACGATAAAGTATTTATCCCCAGCGAAGAAATATCTGAAGATTTTGCAGTCTCATTTCCAGTGGATATTTAAGCCTAGGCAACTCAAAACCATGAAAAAACAACTTCCCTTCGAATTAATCTATCAAGTGGGTGCTCTGATCATCAGCATCATTATTGTTCACCTAGTTTACGTGACCGTAATAAGACCTAATGCGGACGCCATTTTACAGCAGCAAGCTGAACTTGCGGCAAGCGGCGAACCGTTTGTACAGGATCGCTCACTCTATGTTGTGCTGCGAGACTATGAGCAAGAGTCTTGTTTCATATTGATGTTTTGGGCCGTTGCCATTATGGGACTTAAAGGGCGCGCTGCATTAGCCGAACGCAGCTTGCTCAACCACGACTTCGTACCTATCAGCGAGGGAATGAGTATTCTTCCTGAGGACACCCGTGAATACACACGCGCACTTCAAGCGCTACCCGCCCAGGATAGAGTTTCTTTATTACCTCGTGCCTTACTCGCCGCTCTTCACCGTTTCTCCTCTACCCGCAATGTGCAAGATGTCTCCGAGGCCGTCAAATCCGTCTGCGATGCTGAATCGGACCGGCTCGACAGCGAACTTTCAATGGTTCGCTACATTGCGTGGGCGATTCCCTCAATTGGCTTCATAGGCACAGTACGCGGCATCGGAGAGGCACTAGGACAAGCATATAGAGCGGTCGAAGGCGATATTGCAGGGGTCACCACCAGTCTCGGCGTCGCCTTCAACTCAACGTTCATCGCTCTTGTCATTAGCATTGTTCTGATGTTTTTGATGCATCAACTGCAACTGATTCAAGAGCGCCTAGTATTAGACACTCACGCTTACTGTGATCAGGGGCTACTGCGCCATATGCAGGTCAGGCGCTCCTGATAATGATCTTCATTGACATCAACGACTGGGAATTTTCAGCGCGAACCGAGCAAGGCACAGTGCTGTACAACGCCCGCGCTGGCGCATCAACAGCCCAAGGCCCGCTGGTATTTGGAGACGCTGCCAACCAATGTTCGCGAACCCACCCGCAACGTTTCAATAACAAATATCTTTATACGCTGGCAGCTGAACCTATCGCTGGCGATCTGAAACCGGCAAAAAATCATGCCGACCTGATTTACCACCATCTACTTCAGCTGCAACTTCCCGCCGACAAACCGATCACTTTTTGTGTCGGTGGACACCTCACATTGACGCACCTTGGATTACTGCTGGGCATCGCTAAAGAAGCGAAACTCGACGTCAAAGGGTTTCTCGATAGCGCCCTGGCACACTCGCTGAGTACCCCGTTTACCGAAAACTATCACGTATTGGACCTCGAACTGCATAGGCTGGTCGTCAGCCATGTTTCAATCACTAATAACGAGCGCACCGCCGGCAACACCACCACCTACGACGGAATGGGAGCCGCGGCAATCATCGAAGGCTGGATGAATGTCATTGCTGATGAATTTGTACAGAAAACGCGATTCGACCCCCTGCACACCGGCGCCTGCGAACAACAGCTGCTCGATCAAATCAATGGCTGGATGGGGGAACAAAAACTTAAGGATCAACACATCAGCCTCAGCTATGCAGATGCCAATAGAGACATCGACGTAGCAGCAAGCCTATTAAGCGATAAATTGCAGCAACGCCTGACCGGCTGTGATTTTGAATCGATCAGTCGCCTACTGTTGAGCCCACGTGCGGCCCGCATGCCGGGTCTTAAAGACGCGCTCGCAAAGCGCATTGCGCAAGTGATGGTCGCAGATGAAGCCAGCCTCCCGAATAACTATCATACGCTCACCCAGAGTTTGTCAGATCAGGGCGTACGGCGGATCATTACCGCCAAAACCGATCTCGAAGTGGCGCCTGCCACCACCAAACAAAAAGCCACACATCTACTCTTGCACAACCAAGCACATCCATTGAGTGCCCAACGGTTCGCCAAACATCTTGATCCTCAACATAGCAAAACACGCTCCACCGACATTGCAGTCAATGGCGTCATTGCGCCCGGCGAGACTGTTTATGTCGGTGACCGTGTATTACTACAAGAGCTAACTTATACCGCCATCACAGTGCTGTAGGCGCATGCTCCAACGACGCAAATTCACGGTATTCTCGCTTTCTTTCCTAGACGTCATGTCATGCGGCTTTGGCGCAGTTGTGCTTATATTTTTAATCATCAATCACGACAGCAGCGAAGATCAACAGGTCAACAACGATGACATGCTGGCCGAAATTCGAATGCTCGATTATCAGGTTCAAAGCGGCGAAAAAGACCTCTTTGAGATGATTCAAGCCCTGCAGGAGATAGAGGCCCGGGTCGAAGACTCGGATAATCAACTGACAAGCACCCAAGAAAGCCTCGAGCAGAAACAAGAGAGTTTGTCTGAACTACAAGAAACGTCTGTTGCAACAACAGAAAGTCTCAATGCGCTCACTGCAGATCTTGAATCCAGAGAAGAAGAAGTGAATCGACTGCTGGCTCTCAAGGCGGCCAGTGAAGGAACTCAAGCCCGCTCTTTTAAGGGCACCGGCGACCGCCAATATTTAACTGGCTTACGCATCGGCGGACGAAATATTGTGGTCGCCATTGACACCTCAGCCAGCATGCTGGACGACACCATCGTCAATGTATTACGCAGGCGGAATATGAGTGATGCACAGCAACTGGCCGCCCCTAAATGGCAGCGCGCCATTCGCACAGTAGAATGGATTGCCGCACAATTACCTCTTGATGCGGACTTCCAGCTATTGGGCTTTGCCGAGGCCACCGCGTCCTTTGTACCCGAGGCGACCATGGACTGGGTACCGATGTTTGACGGTCAAGCACTCAATGCTGCCGTGGAGGCGCTGAGGACGGTGAAACCCAAAGGCGGATCAAGCTTAGTTAATCTTATTTTAGAAATACGCCAGATGTCTCCGATTCCTGATAATGTCTACATCATCACTGACGGTCTGCCAACTCAAGGCGAGAGACCACCCCGCGGTGCCACCATTACCGGCAAACGCCGATTGGAACTTTTTGGTGAGGCGGTAGACCGGCTCCCTAAACAAATCCCTATTAACGTCATTATGTTTCCGATGGAAGGGGACCCTATGGCTTCCGCAGCATATTGGAACGTCGCCCGCGCCACCGGCGGCGCATTCATCTCGCCCTCTTGGGACTGGCCATAATGCGTTCAAGGCGCGGTATAGAAGAGTTTAGCGTTTCTTTTCTTGACGTCATATGTTGTGGTTTCGGGGCCATTATTCTTTTGCTGATGATCACCAAAACAGTGGAGCCCATACTGCTTGAGAAAAGTAATCAGAATCTTCAGGGCCAGGTGCAGCAAAGAGAGCAGGCCCTGTTTGAAATTCGCGGGCAAATTCGCGAGCTCCGGCGTCAGATCAACAGCAGCTCGTCTGATCTGGACACCAAACTGACACAACTGGCCGACCTCAAGCGCCAACTCCAGCAAATTTTAGGGCAGTTTGACAACCTGTCTGAAGCACAAGAAGACATCTCAACCGAATCCCTGCAACTGGCTGAGGCAAAACAATCTTTAACCGATGAAATGCAGCGTTTGCTGGGAATGGATTTCAAGCGCTCATCAGGCCTTGTGGGCGGTATTACCGTCGACTCGGAATACATCATCTTCATCATCGATACCTCAGGCAGCATGCAAAGTGTCGCCTGGCCTCGGGTGCTTCAAAAAGTAAGTGAAACCTTATCCATTTACCCTCAGGTTAAAGGCATCCAGATTATGAACGACATGGGCGATTATATGTTTTCACGTTATGCTGGCGCCTGGATCGAAGACACACCGGCACTGCGTAACTCCATCATTACGACCCTACAAACCTGGGCACCCTTTAGTAATTCGAGTCCAGTCGAAGGCATCACTATGGCCATCAATACATACTATGATCCGGAAAAACGAATTAGCCTCTACGTCTTTGGTGATGACTATACGGGCAACTCAATTGAGGAAGTTGTTGAGGCGGTTGAGGCCGTAAATGTAATGGATGAGCGTGGTCGCCGACGCGTCCGTATACATGCGGTCGGCTTTCCGGTATACCTTGACCGACCAAACGCGCGCGTTTATCGCTTTGCCGCATTGATGCGCGAACTGGCTTTTAGAAATGATGGAACTTTTGTAGGGTTGGCGGAATGAATATTTTCACCCTCAGGCGGAATCGCGGCGTCTCAAAAATACCGACAGCTAGGTCAAAAATGATGGCCGCTTTAACAACGTCGGGGGCAATACTGCTGCTCATAGGGTGCGCCGGAGGTACAACCCAGCTCGATATCGAAGGCGATTTTCCAGTCCCGATCATGGTCAAGCTGCCCGTGGCACTGGGCATTCACCTCGACACCACGCTCACCACGTTCACACACGCCGAAACATTTGAGAACTCGCGAGAATGGGTGGTTTCGATTGGACCCGCCCAAGAAAGGCTGTTTTCTCAACTCGCTCTGGGGTTGTTCAGCGAACATACGCTAACCGATAGTGTCTACGCGACACCGCCCTATGATGGTGTCTTAAAACCCGCTATTGCAGAGGTTCAATTTTCTCTGCCAGAACAAACTCGCTCAGATTACTACGAAGTTTGGATACGATATGAATTTGATCTCTATGACCGTTCGGGGCGCCTTATCGGCAACTGGCAATTACCCGCGTATGGAAAGGCCAACCAAAAAAACTACAGCGGCACCAGCAAAGGCCTACAAGCGGCCGCCATGGCCGCGTGTCGCGACGCCATGGCTTTTTTCAGCATCAATTTTTCTCGCGAACCGGTAGTCATGAACTGGTTAAATTCCGGCATGCCTGATGTTCAAGCCCCAGATTCGATAGACAAAACAGATGCGTCAAATACGGCCACATCCTCCGACGGGCGCCCGGTATGAGCATCAGATTAGTCCTTATCGCATTCGCGCTCTGGCTAGGCGGTTGCGTCACCGCCACTGTCGAACAAGTTCGCCAAACACAGACCCTGCTGGGGGATGGTGACTCGATTGTTGTGATCGGCCGCCGAAATCGCCCCAATCAAGAAGAAGCAGAACTGGATTTTATTGACTGTGTATCGCGCAAGATGAGTACCGGCGTCGACCGGGTATCGATGATCAGCGAACAAGAATTCAGGGATGCCGTTTTCCCTTGGTTTGAACCTCGCACAGCCCCCCTGAACACCACAGACTTGCCAGCGTTACTGCAAGAACCTGTATTGGCCAAGCGAATGGATGAAATGGGCTTAAAATATCTGGTCTGGCTTGAGGGTTCCACGCGCCGAACGTCACAGGGAGGGTCTTTATCTTGCACCGTCACCCCCGCCGGTGGCGGATGTTTCGGCTTTTTAAGCTGGGAAAATGACTCATCTTATGAAGCATCAATCTGGGATACCCACACCGCAAAAACTGCCGGGCGGATCAGTTCAGATGCGGCAGGCACGAGCTACATGCCGGCCCTAGTGGTGCCAATACCTCTGATTGCAAGAGTGCAATCTTCAGCCTGCAGCAGCTTGGCAGAGCAACTCAGACTGTTTATCCAACCCGACAGCGCCGAATCTTAATTTAGGATCTGGGACGAATATCTATCACCTCGCCTTCAAACCGATTTGGTTCTATGGAATACCACGCCTGCAGATCCACTTTGTGGTCTTCTGCCATGAGATCACAAAATTCATAGAAAGTCGGTCGTCCCGGATCCGCAATCACGACCCGTTCTACACCCGCTTCAAAACTTCGCGCCACCAATTGGCCTAACGGTTTAACCAAAGAATCCCAAAAGCAAATATCGCTGCCGACCAGATAACACTGATCAACCAACTCGCTACGGGGCAGATTTGTGAAATCGGCTTGCAGATGCCTCACCGTCACCTCATTTAACTCCGCCAAAACATCCACATAAGGAAACACCGCGGGATCCAGATCAACACCTGTCACACGCGACCTGAATCGGTGGGCGCAAAACACGGACACCCCACCCCAACCGCAACCCAACTCCATCAGACCTGCCCCCCTCCGCAGACCGTAATGGGTCAGATAATCCATCAGCAAAAAACTCGAACCCCAAGTTTTATGGCCATGAATAGAGGGCTTATAACGCTTCTTCAGTGCCCTGATGAGTCGGTGTCTCTGATCTAAAAAATAGATGCCGTACGCAAAGTCTATATGCGCTTCTGGGACGGGCTCCAATCTGGGCATTAATTGTCCTTGTGTCTAACCATTTCACCTGAAAATGCGCTTAAAAAGCGTTACGAAAATACCCGACTGTTTTACTTGGGTATTACGTGCGCGTAGACTACGTCCCCCAAGAAGACCGCTTCGGGGTTGCGCCGCCACAGGTTCAACAGCACAACATTAAAGCGTAAGTTTACGCATGATAAGGCTCAGAGTGTGAATCAAACTGTCGACGATTTAGTCCTATCCAATTCGGAATACAATGCCGGCTTCGTCACCGACGTTGAGTCGGAGACCATTCCACCTGGTCTTGACACAACCACCGTTACCTTTATTTCACAGAAAAAAAAGGAACCACAATGGTTAACCGATTGGCGCCTGAAAGCCTATTCGGCGTGGCAGAAAATGGACGCACCGCGGTGGGCACATGTTCATTTTAAGCCAATCGACTTTAACCAGATTTCTTACTATTCAGCACCGAAAAGTCAGACGGATGGCCCCCAGTCTCTCGAGGATGTGGACCCGGAGCTGCTGCGCACTTATGAAAAATTAGGCATCCCGCTCCACGAACAAGAGGCGCTCGCCGGGGTCATCAATCGCAACCCTAACGTGGCCGTCGACGCGGTCTTCGACAGCGTTTCAATTGCTACAACCTTTAAAGACAAGCTCGCAGAGGCCGGTGTGGTTTTCTGCCCTATCTCTGAGGCCGTACACAGTCATCCTGAGCTGGTACAAAAATACCTCGGCTCAGTTGTGCCACAAAAAGATAATTTTTACGCCGCGCTGAACAGCGCGGTATTCAGCGATGGCTCCTTCGTTTATATCCCTAAAGGCGTACGCTGCCCGATGGAGCTATCCACCTACTTCCGGATCAATGAACGTAATACTGGCCAATTTGAGCGCACTCTGATTATCGCTGATGAAGGCAGCCACGTGAGCTACCTAGAAGGGTGTACAGCACCCATGCGCGACGAAAATCAACTCCATGCCGCGGTTGTTGAGCTTATTGCGTTAGGAGACGCGGAGATTAAATACTCCACGGTGCAAAACTGGTATCCCGGCGACAAAGACGGCAATGGCGGAATTTATAATTTTGTCACCAAACGCGGCTTGTGTGCCGGACCCCGGGCAAAGATTTCTTGGACTCAGGTAGAGACCGGGTCGGCAATCACATGGAAATACCCCAGCGTCATTCTGCGCGGTGACGATAGCGTCGGCGAATTCTACTCGGTTGCTCTCACCGGTAACTATCAACAAGCCGACACCGGCACCAAGATGATCCACATGGGGCGCAACACAAAAAGCACCATCATTTCAAAAGGTATTTCCACGGGACGCAGCCAAAATACCTACCGCGGCTTGGTGCGCATTTCGCCTACTGCTGAAAAGGCACGCAACTTCACACAGTGTGATTCTTTGTTGATCGGTGGTGAATGCGGTGCGCACACCTTTCCCTATATTGAAAACAGTAATGCCGGCGCCATCGTCGAACACGAAGCCAGCACCTCAAAAGTGAGCGAAGATCAGTTATTCGCATGTCAGCAACGCGGCATCGACCCTGAAAAGGCCGTCAGCATGATCGTCAACGGTTTTTGCAAAGAGGTCTTTAAGGAGTTACCCATGGAGTTTGCAGTTGAAGCCGGGAAATTGATGGAAGTCAGTCTCGAAGGAGCCGTCGGATGAGCCTACTAGAGGTCAACAACATCCACGCAACGGTTGCAGGTCAAACTATTCTCAAAGGCTTGAACCTGTCCATTCAGCCTGGCGAGGTCCACGCCATTATGGGCCCCAATGGATCAGGGAAATCTACGCTTGCTAACATTCTAGCCGGCCGCCCCGGCTATGAAATTACCGCAGGGGACGTCCAGCTCAACGATGAGAGCATTGTGGAGTGGCCACCACACGAACGAGCACATGCAGGCCTGTTTTTGGCCTTTCAATATCCTGTGGAGATTCCCGGCGTCAGCAATATGGAGTTTCTTAAAGCCAGTGTCGACGCGCACGCTTATGCACGCGACGAGCAACAAGTGGGCGCGGCTGCCTTCATTAAAAAAGCACGCCAACTGGCCGAATCTCTTGATCTGAACCCTGAATTTCTCAAGCGCGGCGTCAACGAAGGATTTTCCGGCGGTGAAAAAAAACGCAATGAAATTCTACAACTACTCTTGTTAGAACCTCAATTGGCAGTCCTGGACGAAACTGATTCAGGTCTGGATATCGATGCATTGCAGGTCGTAGCGGAGGGTGTGAATCGATTCCGCAACGCCAACAATGCAGTCGTGTTGGTGACGCACTACCAACGCTTACTGGACTATATCGTGCCGGACTTTGTACACGTGCTCGCTGATGGCAAAATCGTACAATCGGGAGATAAGGAACTGGCTCTGAAACTCGAAGAAAAAGGCTACGCATGGCTTACGTAGCGGCGCAATGGGCACGCGAGCCGCGTGCACCTGATTGGGTCGAAAATGGCGATGCTCGGCTGCGTCAGATGACGCAGGCTTTAAACAGTAAGCAACACAAGGAACGCTGGAAATATTCCAAAGTACAGCCCGTCCTCGACCTTATTGCGGCGCCAGCAGCAGCACCTGCTTACAGCCCCCTGCCCGAGGGCATTTCAGAAATTATTTATCCGAACACACAAAATACCGCGCCTTTAGGTCCCGACTGGGAAAATGCGCCAGAGGCAACAGCCTGTTTATTTTATCAACCCTGCGTGCACGTATTGGAGGTTGAGGGAAATATTGAGTCACCGCTACTGATTCAACACCACGCACGGAGCCTGCCATTGGTGATCAGACTCAAAGCAAATGCCAGCCTGGACCTTCAAGAAACCATGCTGCAGGACGATGAGCAGCAAGTGCAGACTTTGTGGATTGAACTGGAAACGGGTGCACGCTTGGTACATTCGAGGAATATTTTCTCCAAAGGTCAGCATTGGCAATACCTCAGGGTCAACGTCGGCAGAGATGCATCCTATGCCCTGCACAACCACAGCAGTGGTGCCCGCTTGCGCAGACAAGACGTTCATATTTGTTGCACGCAACCGGGGGCTAATGCCGAGATCTGTAGCGCCTCCCTAGTTGATAAGGCAAACCATTTGGATCAGCAAATTGTGTTAGAACATAGCGCACCCCACACCAACTCACGCCAAACATTCCACGCCATTGGCAATAGCGGCGCTCGAGTCACCTTTAACGGGCGAATACATATTCACAAAGACTGCGGTGGCACTGACGCCACCTTGGCCAATAAAAATCTCAGCCTGGGCACCGGCGCCGTTATCAATACCAAGCCGGAATTGGAGATTTATACCGACGACGTGAAATGTGCCCACGGCGCCACTGTCGGTCAATTGGATGATGACCACCTGTTTTATTGCAGCAGCCGAGGCATTCCAGCAGAAGTTGCTCGTAATCTACTGAGCGAGGCGTTTTTAAAAACGTGCATTCGGGGTCCTCTGGCAGACGACGCACATGCAGAACTTCAATCACAATTTAAGGCGCAGGACCATGCGTGACATGCGCTCTGACTTTCCAATATTATCGCGACAGCAAAATGGACAAGAAATTGTTTATCTCGACAATGCGGCGACGACTCAAAAACCCGAAGCCGTGATCGATGCCATAAGCAATTACTATCGCATGCATAACGCAAACGTACATCGTGCTGCTCACCGCCTTGCTGAGGAGGCAACAGCCCTGCTGGAGGAGGCACGCCAGCTTACCCAAAGCTTTATCGGGGCGGAACGCGTTGAAGAAATTATTTTCACCCGCGGCGCGACCGAAGCTATTAATCTTGTCACACAGATCCTCGATGGCCGCCTGAATGCGGGTGATCAAATCTTACTTACCGAATTAGAGCATCATTCCAATATTGTGCCCTGGCAGATGCTGGCAAAACGCTGCGGCGCGTCCATCGAAGCGGTTAAGGTCACACCAGATGGTGAGCTGGACATCGCAGACTTTTATCAAAAACTGAGTTCCAAAACAAAAATATTCAGCTGCAACCACGTGTCGAACGCCTTAGGTACCGTCAACCCGGTCACCGAGCTGGTTCAGGCCGCACGTTCAGCTGGAGCGATTACGTTAGTCGACGGTGCACAAGCCACGTTACATCAACACTTGGATATGCAGGCATTAGGCTGTGATTTTTACACCTTCTCTGGTCATAAGATGTACGCCCCGACCGGCATCGGCGTGCTGTATGGTCGCGCCGAACTGTTAGAGACGTTGCCACCTTGGCACGGTGGTGGCGAAATGATCGAACAAGTTACTATGACAACCAGTACTTACCAAAAAGCGCCTTATAAATTCGAAGCCGGCACTCCCAATATATGCGGCGCTGTCGGTTTAGGTGCAGCAATAAAGTACTTGCGTCAATTACCCATCAACGACCTCGTTGCCGACGAAAACCGCATCCTGGCAGAGACCATTGGGGAAATGCAGGATCTGCCGAATATTCAGCTGATCGGCACACCCAAAAACCGCAGCGCAGTTATTTCATTTGTGGTGAACGGCGCGCACCACCACGATGTGGGCACCTTACTCAATGAACAGGGTGTTGCCGTTCGAACGGGACATCATTGCGCAATGCCATTGATGCAAGCATTACAGATACCTGGAACCGTCCGTGCCTCGTTTAGTTTATATAATACAAAAGCTGACGCGGATCGTTTTATTGCAGCGCTGCAAAAGACAATCACCTTTTTATGACTGAACTTCAGCTCAAAATAGACGACTCACGGAGTGATCGCATGAACGAGAAAGCCAACATTACGCTGACTGCATCTGCCAAGTCACACATTTTACGCCAACTTGAACTCACCCAAGCGACCTACCTCAGACTCGGCGTTAAAGAGAGCGGCTGCAATGGCTTTATGTATATGTTGGATTTCTTAGAAACCCCTGCACCCGGTGACAGCTGTTTTGACTTTGGCAGTGACGTTCGAGTCTGTGTTAGCGCTGATCACTTAACTATGGTTGAAGGCACCGAAGTGGATATGATTACCGAGGGGCTCAACTCAGCACTGGTATTCAAAAACCCAAATGCCACCAGTTACTGCGGTTGCGGAGAAAGCTTTGCTGTTGCCAGCAATCCGCAGGACGCGGCGATCGATAAGGACAAGGACAACCCGCTCGATCAATTGGCTACCGATATCGGGCGGAAGTAACCATGGACCGACGAATTGTCACCACAACTCGGGCATGCAACGCTAGACTGGTGCCAACGGGCGACCCAATTACAATCCCCGCCGCGAGCTTCATCACCCTCACACAAACACTCGGCGGCACATTTACTGTGGTTGTGGAAGGGAATATGGCGCGCATCGCCGGACAGGATGCCGACGCTCTGGGCTTGACAAAAATAGAGCTTGAATTTGCTACGCCTAATGCTGATGGCAGCATCAACAGAGCTGATGTCGAGACGGCCCTGAACAGTGTTTATGACCCTGAGATACCCGTAAGTATTGCCGACCTTGGGTTAATTTATGGGCTGGACATTTCATCTGGTCACGTTGCAATCACCATGACACTAACCGCCCCTGGATGCGGCATGGGGCCCGTATTAGTCGCCGAAGTCGAGGATCGCGTCGCACAGGTCCCCGGCGTGGAGTCGGTAAACATTGAGTTAGTCTTTGATCCGCCGTGGTCTCGCGAAATGATGAGTGAAGCCGCGCAACTAGAGCTGGGGGTATTCTAAATGACAGATCTAGAAGAACTTAGAACAACCTTTGAGTTTTTTGACGACTGGGAGGACAAATACCGCTTTGTCATAGATCTTGGCAAAGAGTTGGATGACCTCCCAGACGCAGACAAAACTGATCAAAATCTCATTCACGGATGTCAAAGCCAAGTCTGGTTCACCGCCGACCACAACGATGACGGCAGCTTGCACTTCAAGCTGGACAGTGACGCCTTTATTGTTCGCGGATTGATCGGGATAGTATTAATTGCACTTAACAATAAACCCGCTCAGGACATCGTCGAGTTTGATATGGATGCGCTATTCACCGAGCTTGAATTGATTCAGCACTTGTCACAGACACGGGGCAACGGTCTGCGCGCCATGATCGCTCGCATCAAATCCGTTAGCCATGCTTACCTCAATCCTGAACCGATCTAGCTTTTCCACTTTTGATAGCGCGCCCAATCAGCAGGATCATCAACATCCCAAATTGTTGGCAACGTGATTAAGTCCAAAGCCGACTCCGCCACCCGCGCCTTAGTTTGGCTAAAAACCGCATCACTACCCCAATCGATGTGTGCAAATAGTTGCGGGCACTCACGTGAAACACCAATAAAGCCATAGCCTCCATCTTCCGCGGGGCCAACGGCCACATCACACCCGCTGAGCGCCTGAAATCCTCTTTCCACGTAGGCTTGATCAATGCTCGGACAATCTGTTCCCACCAGAGCGGCAAGGTCGCAGCCATGTATCAACATATGGGCTAGGATAGCGTGCATTTTTTGCCCAAGGTCTCCTGCAGGCTGCTCGCACAAGGCAACCTGGAACGTATTTGCCCACTGTCGGGCCTGAGCATCAATTTCTGTCACCCAAAGCGAAGTATCGATATTGGGCATTTGAGTGAGACGTGAAAGCGTGTCTTCAACCAGCTGAATATGAGCACGCATTGCCCCTGCATGGCCCAAAGCTGTCGCCAAACGCGTTTTTGTTTTGTATGCACGCGGCGTGCGCGCCATCACCGCCAAAGCATATCGCTGGGTCATGATTTCTTAGAATAGTAACCTTCAAACAGTGTATGAGCATCCGCGCCTAAGAAATAGCGCAACCTGTACCACCACATCTGTAAAATGGTTCTTATGGTACCGCGCCTCAACCAACGCCTGGGCGAAGTCAGGACCGTTTCAGAGCGGGCAAGAAAAGGAAAACGGGCTTTTTTTAGCTGGCGGCTAACCTCGATATCCTCCATGAGCGGTTGAGCGGGAAATCCACCAATGGCGACGAGCTGAGGCACTGCAAAAAACATTCCTTGATCCCCCGTGCATATTTTCGTTAATCGGGAGCGCAGATTCATCATAAACGCGACAAGTCTCAACTGAGGAATCGCCACACAGAAACGTCCCCAGCCATGTTGTGTGGTGTGCGTAAGCGACTGCATAAATACAAAAGCTTCTTCACTAGGCAAACTGTCGGCGTGTAAGACCCACACCCAAGGGGTCTGGACCTCCGCAATTGCCAAAGCAATTTGTTGCCCCCGACCGGCGCTGCTGGGCAGGTACCGCACCTCATATCCGCTGGCATCGACGATCCCGCGGGTCATCGGCGACGATGCGCCATCCACTACAACAACCGAAAATCCGCGGTGTTTAAGTTGTCGCAACAGTGCGCTCAGTGCTTTGTCATCCGCGTATACAGGGATCACAACACTCAAATGTTCAGACATAGCGCACCTCCCAAGCAACAAACGTCTGCGCCCGTGGGAGGGGTCCGAGGGCTTTAACCCGCCAGCACATCGCAGACTTTAACGCCAGTGTAATCTAGCTGCACCCGATCCCATATACGCACCTCTCGACAATTGTGTGCCCCCTCTGCGGGAGGTTCAAAACGCAAGGGCCGCTTACGCGGCAACTGTTCGCCAGGCGGCTCAGGGCATATGATATCCAAGGCACAGACATTCCCCTGCACCCGCGCATCATCTAACGATTTACAGAGCGTCTTCGCAACACCCTCGACACACAAGCATCCACAATTGGCATATTGCGTCAGATCCGAAGGCGCAACATAAGCCATACCCGCCAACGGGTAAATTAACAACACAAGCAGTTTCAACATGATTTCTATCCATACAGGTTCAGATCAATTTTAGCGCTTGGACTGATTCCCGATGTAAGCCGCCACGGGTAATGCTGTCCGTATAAAAATCCACCCAAGGTAGGCTTTTTCATGTTAATTTTTAGTTTTGTAATTTAAGCCTAATTAAGCGCAATAGGAGATATTTTGTACGCTGATTATCAAGACGTTTGGAAGACCTTAACTGCACCCGGCGGTGACTTTGAAATTGTCACTCAGGAACTGCGCGGATACCCCATACGTGCCTACGCAAACGCGCCACACAGCCTACGCGACGTATTTTTAAGCTCAGCTCAGTACGCAGATCGCGATTACCTCATTTTCAACGAAGAGCGACTCACGTATACACAAGCACACGATCAGGTCAGAAGCATTGGGCTATGGTTAATCAGCAGAAACGTTCAACCCGGCGACCGGGTGGCTATCGCCATGCGCAACTATCCTGAATGGCTTCTAGCCTACTGGGCAACGTTATCAATCGGCGCGACAGTTGTTGGCATGAACGCATGGTGGACATCACCCGAAATGGCCTACGCGCTCAATGATGCAAAACCCAAAGTTATCGTCGTTGACCAAGAGCGCTTTGAGCGAATCCAAGCCCTACCAAATCGCAACAGTCTCGAAATTGTCGGCGTTAGGCTCAAACAAGTAGCCGCTGACGTCACACCATGGTCCGAATTAACCGCTTGTGCAGGCCAATTGCCTTCAATCGACATCGATCCAGATGATGATGCCTGCATTTTTTATACCTCTGGCACCACTGGGAACCCCAAGGGAGCAGAACTAACCCATCGCGGCTGTGTCAATAACGTCTGGTCTTTAATGTTTGCGGCTGCTCTACAAAGAACCCTCGCTGAGCGCAAAGGGCTTATAGAACCGGACGCGGAGCCCCCTGTGCCCGCATCATTAATCACCACCCCCCTGTTTCACGTGACCGCAAATAACTGCGTTGCACAAGGCACCACCCTCGGGGGTGGAAAATTAGTACATATGTATAAATGGGACGCCGGAGAAGCATTAACCCTCATCGAAAAAGAGCAAATTACCGCAATGAGCGGGGTTCCCGTTATGTCCCGTGAAGTCATCGCGCACCCTAATTTCAGTAAAACCGACACCTCCAGCCTCATAACGCTGGGCGGTGGCGGCGCTCAACTACAGCCTGATCTGGTCAATAAAATAGACCAGACCGTTGCCACAGCGCGACCCAACACGGGCTACGGTATGACAGAAACGTGCGGCATCATTACCTCAATTAGCGGTGACGTTTTCATTGACAAGCCCGCAAGTTGCGGGCCTGCCATGCCCTGTTATGAGATTAAGATCGTCGACACTGAAGGTAATGAAGTGGCATCCGGGCAGCCTGGTGAACTGACTGTCAGAGGGGCTCAGGTGATCAAAGGTTATATCAACCGTCCAGAGGCAACCGCAGATTCCATTAAAGATGGCTGGTTATATACCGGCGACATTGCACGCCAGGATGAAGATGGGTTTCTTTTCATCGTTGACCGCATCAAAGACATGGTCCTGCGCGGAGGGGAGAATATTTATTGTGCAGAAGTTGAAAGTGCGCTTTTTGAACACCCCGACGTCGCTGAATGTTCTGTCTTTGGGGTACCCGATGACCGTCTCGGTGAAGAGGTTGGCGTCGCCATTTACTTAAAACCTGATAAGTCGCAAGACGCCCAAGCATTGCGCAACCACCTCAAACCGCTGATCGCGTCACTCAAAATCCCAAGATATATCTGGTTTACCGATGCACCGCTGCCTCGAAATGCTTCAGGAAAATTTCTCAAACGCGCTTTACGCGAGGCCCTGCCTCTGGAGGAAGCTCGTTAGGCTAATGGTTTTAAAGATTGTCCAGCACCTGTTTAAACTGATCGCGCAACAAATTCTTCTGCACCTTTCCCATGGCGTTGCGCGGTAGGCTGGACACATTGACCACCGTTTTAGGCTGTTTAAAACGAGCCAGCTCGTCTTTCAGCGCCAAGTTGACTTGATCCAGCGTCACGTCTTCTGCGCAGGGCACCACGATTGCAACAACCGCCTCACCAAAATCAGCGTGGGGTACGCCAATGACCGCGCTCTCGCTGACGTGAGGTAGCTCGTCCAGTAAACGTTCAACTTCCTTGGGATAAACGTTGAAGCCACCGGAGATGATCATATCTTTAGATCGCCCGACAATCGATAAACGACCTTCTTGATCGACACTACCCAAATCGCCGGTAATAAAATGGCCATCTTGGCGAAATTCTGATCGCGTTTTTTCTGGCATATTCCAATAACCGCGGAAAACACTCGGTCCGCGCACTTCTATTGAGCCAACCTCTCCGGCGGGCAGTTCAACCCCCTCTTCATTTGTAATACGCAAACTAAGACCTGTCAGCGGAAAACCCACAGTGCCCGCGACGCGCTCACCTGCCAGGGGATTGGTTGTATTGATAATGGTTTCGCTCATACCATAGCGCTCTAATATCGAATGTCCCGTGCGCGCTTGCCATTGCAAGAAAACCTGCTCCGTTAGGGGTGCAGAACCACAGATAAAAACCCGCAAGCGACTTAAATTTCCCTCGGGAAAATCCGGCTGCAGCAACAATCGAGCGTAAAAGGTCGGAACACCCATCATCACCGTGCACTCAGGCAGGGCGGCCATCACCGATTCCGTGCTGAACTTTGCCAGCCAAATCATTGGCGTACCAGTTAACAGAGCACAATGGCTGGCAATAAATAGCCCATGAACATGGAAAATAGGCAATGCGTGAAGCAGCACGTCATCACTACGCCACCCCCAAGACTCACACAACCGATGGGCGTTTGTAGACAGATTGCCATGCGTCAACATTGCACCCTTGGATCGGCCAGTGGTTCCCGAGGTGTAGAGTATGGCGGCTAGATCATCAGCGGCGCGTTCGACAATAGTTAGATCAGGGGTTTTCTGAGGCAACGCCTCCATTAACCCTCCGCGTCCGTCTTTACTTAAGGTCAAACTCGGCACAGATTTGTGTTCAGTCTGACCAACAAACAACGCCGGCTGAGCATCGGCTAGAAAATAATCCAGCTCAGCTGCTGTGTAGGCGGTGTTTAACGGCACATAGACGCCGCCAACGCTCAGTGTCGCTAGATACAATGCCAAGTTTTGTGGCGACTTCTCAACCTGAACCACCAACCGATCTCCAGGAACAAGCCCCTCTGCCACCAGGGTATGCGCGATTTTTGCCACAAGATCCCTAATATCCTGATAACGCCAAGTATCCCCTGCAGGTATACGCAGACAATCTTTAGTGGCCTGCGCTACAAAGACAGTGTCGAGTTCCGCATATAGGTTGGTCATAAATTCCTCCGAGCTAAGCGCGCCAGTATACCCAGTACCACCGGCAATCGAGAGACTTTACAATCAGTTTAGCCTTTACAAGCCGAATACTTGCGTCATGCTAATTGACCTGTTAATGTGCGCGGCCGGTTTGCGGCAGGCTAAAAAAGCCGCCCATCCGCTGTTTTTTAATTCCCGCAACAATAATAATTATGGGAATTTTGAGCCGCCTTCTAGGCGGCTTTTTGTTTTGGAGCATAATATTTAGATATGCTCATCACTGAAACATAATCTACCTGCTGAGCTACCATGGTTGCTGCACCTTTTTTAATTCCCAAACTATCCCCCCATTTCAACGCCACCATCACCCTGCCCGGCAGCAAATCCATTGCACTCAGACAACTGGCGCTAGCAGCGCTTTGCCAAGGGGTTTCCAAAATATACGGTGTACCCGAGTGCGACGACACTTCAGCCATGTTGGAGTGCCTGAATCGGCTGGGAGCTACCACCGTCGAGCAGCAGGATCATATTGAAGTCCACGGGCCGATGACAAGAGATACACCCGTGACGTTAAATGCACGCATGAGTGGCGCGTCAACCAGACTACTTATTGGATTAGCCGCCCTGCGCTCGGGCACCACCTTAATCGATGGACACAGTTCATTGCGCGCCCGCACGAATGCGCCTTTATTGGATGTGTTGCAACGCCATGGTTGCCAAGTACATTCTGATGCGGGGAAGTTGCCTGTCAAACTACAAGGACCAATCAAACCACCGGACCAACTTGTTATCGATGGTTCCCTGTCTAGTCAATATGTTACTGCCCTGCTGCTGTGTGCACCTGAATTTTCCGCAGGGCCAACCTTGGAAATAAGAATTCAAGGGGACCTCGTATCCCGCCCTTATATCGACATCACCCTCAACGAAATGAGCAAAAGAGGCGGTCAGGCCTACTGGCAAGACAGCCAGACTCTAATCGTACACCGGCGTGCCTACACCCCCGGCAACGTTACCATCGAAGGCGATGCAACCGCTGCAACATATTTTGCCGGATTGGCAGGTATTCACGGCGGTACCATCACCCTTACGAACTTGGGCAATGGCAGCGTTCAAGGCGATTTCAATTTCTTTGCTGTGATGGAAGCTTTGGGGGCAAAAGTAGATCGCCACCCCGAACATACACAAATAAAAGGACCTTCGGCCCTTAACTCGTTACCTGCCATTGATATGAATTCAATGCCAGATGCGGCACTTACGTTAATTGCCCTCGCACCGCTGATTCCTGGCGACACTCACATCACCGGATTAAGCTCTTTGCATCATAAAGAATGTGATCGCCTTAACTGTCCAGCGCAAGAATTCAAAGCCTTAGGGGTGCACCCGAACCTCACCGATGACACGATTACCGTTCCACAATTGCCGCCGCAGTTACTGCGCCCGCACGTTTTGAACACTTACCACGACCACCGCATGGCAATGGCATTTTCCCTCTTAGGCAGTGTCAGCGGCCACCTCAAAATCGATCACAAACCGGTGGTGGATAAGACCTATCCACAATATTGGTCTGACTACAGTCGCTTAGTATAAGCGCTCACTGCGGCTTCGCACCTTAAGCCGGTTCTCGCATGGGCAGCAAACGCACAAATACCAGACCGCCGACTGCTCCTGCAACACACTGTGACAAAAGACCCACAGTTGTACGTGTGACCGACAGCGGATGGATACCCGATCCCAGGACATTCACCAACATCAGATCAACCACGTAAATTCCCGCGAAGCCACCCAGCATATAGCCCAGCGTACGCAATTGGGGGACCCAACGCAGTACCTGATGCGTCACCGCAAACGCGATGAACAAGGCAATCCCTATAATGGGCAGATAAAGACCCAGCATGCCTTGCAGATCATGTAAGGCGGCACTCACACGATCTTGCGCTGTTACCGGCAAACCCAGTTCAACAACATTAGCCAAATTCAGCTGCGTATACATTAGTACAGCCAGTACATATGCGGCTAAAACCGCCAAAATAAACGCAAGTATCCGTTTCAAAATAACTCTCCATGCAGGCAAAAATGGATTTGGGTCACGATGCCGAAGACGTTACCATAGGTATTCAAACATGCAATCAAAGTATCCCGCTGATATGAAAGCCAGAGTAACCAGAGCGCTGAGTCTCGCCATAATCGCCGTTGTTTTTTCGGCTCCTGTCACACTAACAGTCGCTTCTGAGACAAACTACACCTTAGAGACCGTGGCTGATGGCTTGGACTCCCCTTGGTCGATCGCGTTTTTACCCAACGGTGAGTACCTGATTACCGAACTGGTGGGCAACTTGCGTATTATTAATCAAGCCGGTGAGGTGAGCCCACCCATCGCAGGAGTGCCTGATGTTTATTTCGCCGGACAGGGTGGCCTGTTTGATGTTTTGCTCGACCCGGCACACGACCTCAATCAACTCATCTATTTGTCTTATGCCTCCGGCGGGCCCACAAGCAATACGACAACCGTGGTGCGGGGGAAATTGTCTGAAAATCGGTTGAGCGAAGTTCAAGTGATCTACTCAGCCGCGCCCAAAAAGACCACGCCTGTGCACTACGGTGGACGTTTGGCTTGGCATACCGATGGCACACTATTACTGACCACCGGCGACGGATTCGATTATCGAGAGAAAACTCAAGACATAAAAACACATTTTGGCAAAACCATTCGCATGAATGCCGACGGCACACCAGCAGCGGGCAACCCTTTTATCAACGCACCTTACGTCTTATCGTACGGCCATCGCAATCCTCAAGGCCTGGCCGTCAGCCGATCTGGGACCATATACCAACACGAACATGGCCCGCGTGGCGGCGACGAAATTAACGTGATCGAAGCTGGCAAGAACTATGGTTGGCCAGCCATCACCTACGGTTTAGATTACAACGGTGCTTATATTTCACCCTTTACCTCCTTTGCGGGTATGGTCCAACCCCTGCACGTCTGGACGCCTTCCATAGCCCCCTCTGGTCTTACGCTTTACGAAGGGGACTCATTCCCCAACTGGCACGGCGATCTTTTTGTGGGCGCCTTGGTCGACGCTGAGGTCCGCAGACTAGATCTCGAGAACGGCAAAATCGTTGCCGAAGAGACTTTGTTCAGCGAAATAGACGAGCGCATCCGGGACATTCGCAGCGCACCGGACGGCCGCCTCTACCTATTGACCGATGGTGCTGAGGGTCGGGTAATTCGAGTGACACCAAACGGATCGTGAAGGGGAGTTAACTCAACCAAAATAATAGGCTTTGCCTATGATAAAGCCATGAAAATACAATTGGATTTATTCCCCACCCTCTAGGTAAGGTAGCTGAACCTCTCAATCAGGATATTTTGGAATGAATAGGGAATTAAAATCAATTTTAACACTGGTCATTCTAGCCGTGAGTGGCCTAAGTTCAATGAACGTTGCAGCAGCTGACACCAAAGCACGAAGCAACCAATTTTGGTGGCCAGACCAACTGAACCTGACACCGCTGCGCGCACACAGAGCCGACTCCAGCCCCTATGGCGAAGACTTTGATTATTCAGCTGCTTTTAGCCAAGTAGATTTAACAGAACTGAAAGCGGACGTCGAACGCACGCTCAAACAATCCCAAGACTGGTGGCCGGCAGATTGGGGCCATTACGGTGGCCTGATGATACGAATGGCCTGGCATAGCGCGGGCACCTATCGTATTCACGATGGGCGCGGCGGCGCAGACGGTGGACAGCTGCGTTTCAACCCTCTCAACAGCTGGCCTGATAATGCTAATTTAGACAAAGCCAGACGCCTAATGTGGCCGGTCAAGCAAAAATACGGTAATCGGGTTTCTTGGGCTGATCTGATGATTTTAGCGGGCAATGTATCACTTGAATCTATGGGTTTCCAAACGCTGGGATTCGCTGGCGGGCGAATCGATGATTGGGAAGCGGACCTCGTGTACTGGGGTTCGGAAACACAACTATTAGCCAACGACAAGCGCTACCACAAAGGCAAGTTAGAAAAACCCTTAGGCGCAGTCCAAATGGGCCTGATCTACGTCAATCCAGAAGGCCCCAACGCCAATCATGACCCCCTTTCGGCCGCTGCAGACATTCGAGAATCGTTCGGCAGAATGGCAATGAATGACGCCGAAATCGTCGCTTTGATCGCTGGCGGACACACACTAGGTAAAGCGCATGGCGCCCACAAAAGCAACTGTGTGGGAGCCGAGCCAGCCGCCGCCTACCTCGAAGAACAGGATCTCGGCTGGAAAAATAAATGCGGAAAAGGCAACGCAGAAGACACAGTAACCAGCGGACTTGAGGGTGCCTGGACGGCAACCCCAACCACTTGGTCGCACTTGTACCTTGACAATTTGTTTCGCTTTGACTGGGTGCAACAAAAAAGTCCCGCTGGTGCTACACAGTGGATCCCCGCAGATAACGCGCTCCAAGATAGTGTTCCCGACGCTCACGTGGAAGGACAATGGAACACCCCCATCATGTTCACCACGGACCTTGCCCTAAAGTTTGATCCGGGCTTTCGTGAAGCGGCCGAGCAATTTTGGAAAAACCCGGAAGCGTTTAATGCGGCCTTTGCACGCGCATGGTTCAAACTTACCCACCGCGATCTCGGGCCCCGCAGTCGCTATCTTGGCAGCGAAGTACCTGACGAAATCTTCATCTGGCAGGACCCTGTCCCGGCGGTAAATCACAAATTGGTTGGCAAGCGCGACATCCAACGCTTGAAACAGCAAATTCTAAATTCCGGTCTTACCTTGACCGAGTTGATTACCACTGCATGGGCCTCCGCCTCGACATACCGGGCAACAGACATGCGAGGCGGCGCCAACGGTGCGCGCTTGCGTCTTCAACCTCAGGCCACTTGGGCGGTCAATGAACCGGCAATTCTCAGCCGAGTGCTCGGTGAAATCATCAAGATTCAAACCCAATACAACAATTCTGCATCGCGAGGGAAACAAATTTCGTTGGCCGACCTGATCGTCTTGGGTGGCACAGCGGCTGTCGAACAGGCCGTTCAGTCTGCAGGTTACGATATTGACATGCTATTTACGCCAGGACGCAGCGATGCCAATCAGGCGATGACCGATGTTGCATCTTTCGCAGCACTAGAACCCCATGCGGACGCGTTTCGTAACTACTACTCGCCAGAAGCCTACGCAACGCCAATCGACATGCTCATAGAAAAAGCTGATTTCTTAACACTATCTGTGCCCGAAATGACTGCACTGCTTGGAGGTATGCGCACTCTGGGCATCTCAACCGGCGGCTCTACCCACGGACAGCTCACTCAAGAGGTAGGCACCTTAAGCAACGACTTTTTCGTCAACCTGCTAGATATGAATACCCAATGGTCAAAATCTAACGCCATCGGTATTTATGAAGGTAAAGACCGTGCTTCGGGATCGGTAAAATGGACGGCCACACCTGTTGACCTGATTTTTGGATCTAATTCCGAACTGCGCGCCATCGCACAAGCCTACGCGGCGGAAGGCGGCGAAGCTTTAATGATCGAAGATTTTGTGCAGGCTTGGAGCAAAGTCATGATGCTGGACCGCTTTGACATAAATTAACTCTCAGCAGGATCATAGACTTGCTGAAGGCGCCGCCAGACGCCGCCTTCAGCAGATTCTATGACAAACGGTAAACGGCAACACGATTCGCTCACCACCGCAGTGGCTGTTTAGAAAAGCAGATTTCTTCAATAGCCAATATATTGAAGATTTCACTAAAACTACTGATAATCGAGCGCTGATAAGGAATCAAACATGCTGCTGATTAAAATACTGTTATCACCCCCCGTATTTGCCGCGGGTTTTCTTTGGCCATTAACTCATGAAGTCATCCTACGCATGAGCCTTATGCCGACAGGATGGCAAAGCTGGGTAGTCAGCGCTGGGATCGTTTTGCCATTTGCCTTAATGGCCCACTTTCGAGGGAGTTGGATATGGATCAAATAAGCACCAATCAAGATGATTCAAGTGCATTATCTTCTTTAAACGACGTTCAACTTGATGTAATGGAACGAAAAATTGCCACCAAATATATGCAAATAGTGCCTTGGGGGGCCGTGGTTTGGGGGTTGGGTAATTGTCTAATGTTCATCGCCTTATTTCCCCTAGTACTGATGGATATCATGCCGCTGTGGATTGCCTTTCCAATCGCCACGCTAAATTGTGCATTGGCCTATCTGCCCTCACATGAGGCACAGCATAATATTATCGGAGGGCCGGGACAGCGGTTGCGCTGGCTAAACGAATGCGTAGGTCATATTTCCCCAATACCGCTGGTTCTGCCCTATCGCATTTTGCGCGCCACCCATATGGTGCACCATCAACACTGCAACGATCCAGAGCTAGATCCGGATTATGATGTACATGCACGCTCCAACATCGATTTTTTTGTCCAATACTTAAAAAATATCCAGCCGGACGGCGGCAGAAACAATGCTTATGGGAGCTGCCTTGAGCGCTTAGGACGAACAGATCTCATGCTGGATTCTGCTGTCTCTGAAGGGATTTACCTCACCGTTTTATTGGCTATGGCTTGGAGCGGGCATGCAATTGAAGCAGCTTTATTGTGGTGGCTGCCAAAACTAATTGCAGGCGCACATCTGCAGTACTATCTGTCGTGGGCACCACACCGGCCAGGACGTGAACAGGGCCGTTATCGTGATACCCGCGCGTTCAAAAGCCAGCTGGGCAACATTTTTTCCGCGGGCATGCAGTACCATATTATTCACCATCTTTACCCTCGTATTCCACTGAGTTTGACACCTGCGGCGTACCGTGAACTCAAACCGATACTCGCTCAGCGCGGCTGCGAACTCGGCAATCGTTGATCATTCCTAACCGATACTGTTCAGCAAGTTAAAGTTATACAAGTGTTTAGGTCATGACCATCAACAAACAATGGCAACTCGCACGAATCCCCACTACCGGATGGCCCAGCGACGGCGATTTTGCATTCAGTGAATCCATCAGCGCTGACCCCAAGTCAGGCCAGGCGCTGACCAAAACTATCTACTTGTCCTTGGATCCCTATCAGTGGGCACGCAGGCGCAGCGGTCTTGAAGGCGTTGGTGATGTTTGCCATGGTAGAACGGTCTCTCAAGTTTCAAAAAGTCGCCACCCAAATTTTTCTGAGGGCGACATCGTGTTTAATACTAACGGATGGCAGGAGTCGGGACTGATCGGCGCAGGTATATCAGAATTTGGGTATATGCATCCACGCGTCATAGATCCCCAACTCGCCCCCATCTCAACGGCCATTGGCGTGCTGGGCATGTTGGGTTTGACCGCCTACGCCGGGCTAAGGATTCAGTGTGAGCCAAAGCCCGGCGAAACCGTGGTGGTTTCCGCGGCCAGCGGCGGCGTTGGACAAAATGTAATACAAATCGCAAAACTCTCTGGCTGTCATGTTGTGGGTATTGTCGGCTCAGATGCTAAATGTGACTTTGTCAAAGACGTACTTGGCGCACACGCGTGTGTTAACCGCAAAGAAAAATTTTTTGCGGAACGCCTCGCCAGTGCTTGCCCGGATGGTGTGGACATTTATTTTGAAAACGTAGGCGGCCCGGTCTTCGAAGCGGTTCTACCCTTACTGAATCGATCATCAAGAATCAGTCTGTGCGGTTTGATTTCTCAGTACGGCCATGAAGATACAAAGACCAACCACAAACGCTGGCAGCAAACGGGCGCGGCCGTCTTTAATCAGCGCGCTGTCACGGTACACAACCTATTCGTAGGCAATTTTGTCGCCAACTACCAAGCTGCGTTTCTTGAAGAAATGAGTGCTTGGATTAAAAACGGGCAAGTCACGTATCAAGAGGACATTTGGCGTGGCCTAGACAAAGCCCCAGCTGCGTTTGCCGCGATGCTCCAAGGGGAAAACTTCGGTAAAACCATTGTCAAAGTGGGGGCCGACCCGACACTCAATTAACAATTTATGTGCGCATTTCCCTCACCCGATGAAGCCGTTCAGACACTGACGCGATTAGACAGCTTCGCTGGGTTTTTGGGTACGCAAAAACATGAAGAAACAAACCGTCGCACACGCAGATAATAAATGCCATACGCCATGCGCTTGCAGCAGTGCGTCCGGGTCACACCATGGATGATCAGGCTTACCTGTCTGCCATATCGCAAACGCGCACAGGTAACTCAACACACCCAGCACAAACCAAGGTAAATATTGGCGCCGGCCCGGAGGAGCCTGAGGCGCGATCAATCCCGGCAACCAAAATAAGATCACCCACCAATATGCCCCAGGGTCAGCCCACATCTGGCTTGGAGTGATACCGAAAACACCCGCTACCGCAAAGCCAACGAAACCAGAAAACCACCGGAAATGCTGCGAATGAAACCGATAAAGCATCTCTGTGATCATCCAGAAGGCGATCGACAAACCAAAAAAGTCTAAGTTGATTCCCAGACCCCAACCTAAAATGGCTCGTCCGACACCATAAATAACCACGAGTGCACCATATATCGCCAACAACTTGGTTGTAGACCAGCGCCCCATAACACTCACATTAATCATCCACGGCACTAGAATGTACATCACCATACTTAAGTTATCCGCCCACCCACCCCAAGCGGTATGCGTACCGTGCATTAACAGAGAGCCTGGACCCAACCAAATCGCCGAAGCCGCATACAGCAGCGCCACTGGAGATGTGCCAAACATCAGACCTTCGCGCCCCGCCCGCGTATCACCACCGAGTGTCCACAGCATCCATAACCCACCCACCATAAAACCGAGATTACTCAGCGCATTGACCGGTTCGTGAAAAATTCCGGGGTGCACTCGCTCGCACCAACGGGAAGCTTCACCAATGGCCTGCTCAACTGCTGCTGGGGCGCCCCACCCATTCCAGCCCGCCACAAAATATAGGACAAAAAACATCGCGCTGGCGACAAATCCAATCTGGAAAGGGCGGAAATAAAACTGCGGATTCATATCTTGGGGTCTCTGCTGGCCTATTTATACAGCCACATAACGTGCCGCTTTAAGTGATCTCTTTCAGACCGATTTGCTCAGCTGAAGAGATGTTGGCCACCGCCTCCTCAAATAATGCGCGCGCATTCGCCGCTATCAGTCTCAGACGCCCGTGTAACTCTCTGCCTTCGGGGGAGGTGTCTTGACATTCCAGGCTATACTGCTCAAACGCACTGATATCCATTAACAGTTTTGCAACATGGTTAGGGCATTCGCAATCTAACTCTGACGTGCGCGCCAACATTTCGGCGATACTGTGCTGCGAGAACCGCGGGGCCGGAATAGTTGCATCCTCAAGCAAGGCATCTATCGATAGATTGACTTTCTTCCCCGCCAAGGTTGCCATGATTTCGCTTGCCGTTGATGGTCCTTTCAGGCAGCTAATTTGTGCTTCTAACAAGCGCTGCTGCATGCTTCGAGAAATAAATCCGTAGACCACCAAGACCCTCGCAAAGTGCTGTTCACGCAGCGCCACCAGACGGCTTAGCGTATCGGCCGAAATTGTTTGCAGTTCAACAACCAGCCACGACTCGCCTTTTTGTTGATCAACGCCGGACAACGAGGTCAAAAAGGCCTCATCTGAAAAACGGTCGAAATATGCGCAATTGCTAGGCAACCTATTCTGCCGCGCGAATATTGCTTTGAGTGCAACACCCACCAATGTTAAAGAAGTACACGCTGCTTGCGGTGCAATCGAATTATCCGCTTTAGCAGTGGATGAACTTTGCTCTGAGAGATTCTCGAGGACCCCGAAATCTAGCCCGCTAAGCTGGCTAATGTGATGCCCCTGCTCGGTCAACTCCCGCAGCAGGATAAGTTTTCTAACTTGTGTTTGGGAGTATAGCCGCCGCCCGGTCGAAGATCGCGTCGGCTCAATGGCTCGATGCCGACTTTCCCATTTGCGTAGCGTATGCCCTGTGACGCCCGTCAGGCGGGTCACCACGGCAATTCCCAAGAGGGCCCCTTCATGATTCACAACATTTTCGTTTACGATTGTGCTCTCCCGTTCATCGCCATTTATCGGCAAACCTTAGCGGCAGCATGCTGAACAACCCTGCCCCTTCCGCTGGGCCACACGCTTCATCATGCGCGACTCTCTGTTTGAGCACCGTGACCGCTACTCGACTGCGCCGCAAGAGCGTGTGGACTTCCGACAAACTGCGGAAACGCATCACGCGCCCCCGTTTGCGCAACAAAGCAGTTTGCGCCCTACCAACAATTTCGACCACATAATCATGCTGTCCATCACTGATAATGTTTGCCTGCACATCTTCACGCGCAGCCAAACGGCTTAGCTCCAGCGGCGTCACGGCACTCCCTGCCCGACCCGCGTCGGTCTCGCCGCTATAATACCGGTTTGTTGCACGTTATGTTCCACCATCATCCCAGCTCGAATACCAACTCACGAACTGAACATAGCCAAAAGTCACAGTTATGTCTATAAATATGAGAGGATTTAGGGTGATTTTTTCGACAATCTCCTTATTTTATAGACTTATATTAGACAAAATAGCAGGGCAGATGTTGGTCAGTAGGGCAATGTATTTTTGTCTATGAACTCCTCCCCAAGCCTGAAAATTTCGGGTCGTTTTGTTTTGACCCTGTCTAAGTTCGCGATCATGGGCGCAAGCCGGTGGTTCGTTTTCAACGCTGTTCGATGCTCCTGCACAAAACCCCAAAACAGTCCATCAACAACATCACACCAGGGGCCACGGCGATAGTCACTCATCTTGAGCAAATAATTCGAGCCGCAGATATAGGGCTTCGTAGAAAAAATACCACCATCACTGGTCAATCCCATGCCAAATACGTTGGGCACCATGACCCAAGCATAGGCGTCCACATACATCTCCATGAACCAACGGTATACCTCCGATGGGTGAATGCCGCTGAGATTCATTAAATTCGCCATGACCATTAACCTTTCGATATGGTGCGCCCAACCATACTTAACAGTTTTGGTAATCACATGGTCTAATGGCGGTAACCCCGTATTACCCTCATACCACGCGGGTGTGAGCTTGCGACCGGCCCGCCAGTGATTGCCTAAACGCATGGTTTCTCCGTAGGTATGAAAAATTCCACGCATGAATTCCCGCCAGCCTAAAATTTGCCGCACAAACCCTTCTGTACTGTTTAGCGGTATGTCGTTGTCCACAGCATAGGAAAGCGTCAAGTCTAATACTTGCCGGGGCGTGAGTAATCCGACATTCAAAAGAGGCGATATCGCACTGTGAAAAACAAAAGTTGAGCGGGTGGTCAACGCATCTTCATAGGCACCAAAATGATATAAACGTGCCTCTAAAAAGTGCTCGAACCAGCGCAGCGCATCTGCATGTGTCACTGGCAACCACAATGGCCCAGGGGCACCAGGATGCCTACCAAAATAGGTTGCAACATCCTTTTCAACCTCAACTTCCAGCGCGGATGGCGCGTAAACTGGCGGCTCTTGCGGCAAAACCGTTTTGGGCAGCTTTTTTCGATTCATCTCATCAAAACTCCACTGCCCCCCAACGGGCTCACCTACCGGTGTCAAAAGGACATCATGGCGAACCCGCTGCTGCTTGTAAAAGCGCTGCATTAAAGGCCGCTTGTATCCTGCCAAATGCTCCGAAAAATCCTCAACCGGGCCCAGAAACATGGGCGTTTGGAGAACTTCGAGGGCCATTTCCCGAGACTCGGCAAACCCGGCCACCGATGCTGTAAGGTGAGCGCTTTCGACCTCAAAATGAATCAATTTTTTGGCACCCAGTTGAGACGCCACTTTAGCAACCGCCGCCTGCCAATCACACTCGTCGTCCAATGCAAAATAGCGGACGCTAAATTGAGCATCGCGCAGACATTTGGCGTAGCTGCGCATTGCGGTAAGCATAAAAATCAGCTTCTGCTTGTGGTAGGTGTAACGCGTGCATAACTGACGGTCCTCCACCAAAACAACCGTCGCCCTTTTATGATCGGCCAGATATTGCGGCGCAAACAGTTGGTTACCAAAAATCAGCAGTACTTCGTCCATCACCTCACCCTATCAACATAAAACCACTTTGACTGCGATCCGAGCAATCTACACCGACCTGAAACCGTTCTAAAAGGCCAAAACGCGCCCGTCCCAGTTAAAGAACTTGCCACTATCCTCTTTATCCAAGCCGCCAATAACCTGCAGAATATGGACGGCGCTATCCTTTGGCGTACGGTGGTTATGGCGCGCGACAAATGGCTGCGACAAAGCAGTTAACGTAGTGCCAGGATGCAGTGCGACGACCGTTGGACTGCCCTTAAGCCGACCCCATTCAATGGCAACGTTACGTAAACCCATGTTCAACGCGGCCTTGCTCATGCGGTAGCTGTACCAGCCACCCAGTTGATTGTCGGTTGTGCTGCCCACCATCGCTGACAAAACCACTGCAACAGATGCTGAGCGACCATCCACATTCTTTTGCCGCAACAGCTTTGCAAAGCTGTTCAAGACTGCGAGCGGCAAAAACGCATTCACCGTCATCACGCGCTGAAAATCACGCTCGTTAAGTTGTTTCAACGCTTTCTCCGGCATCTTCTTCCCCTGGCCCCCGTGCAGAGTGCCAATACAGTTGATCAGCAAATTCACGCTAAAATAGTTTGCCTCGATCTCAGCTACCAGGCCATCCAACTCCGCCGGTTCACTCACATTGGCTTGAAACCAGATCGTCGCTGGCGTGTCGACAGGTTTAGGTGAACGTGACACCGCGATCACAACATCATAATTGGTACCGGCGGCAAGCGCGCCAATAAGCGCGCCACCCAATCCACCAGATGCGCCTATAATTACCGCTGTGCGTGGTTGAAGCCGGCTTTCATTCTGCATCATCATCTACTCTCTAAATCTTAAAATTCAAGCTGCTCATTGACAGGCTCAACACCTTCTGGCCGCACCAAATCTAACGTCTTCAACAGCCCTGGGATGTGCCGCTTTAGCCCAAAAAAACCTTTCGCTGTATGCGGCCAAATCAGCCGGTCATAGTCATGCATCAGATATAAAAGCTGGCAACCCACACCACTGAGAGCCTGCGTAAGCTCTGAAAAAATGTCGCGGATATATCCCTGAGGTACGTAGGCAACATAAAGGCAATCGAATTGCTGCTCGACTACCCAATCAACCACCTGAGCAATCGCCGACGCAATCCCAGTCACCTGCGCGGCCGGCCATTTAACCGCAGCCCGCGCCAATGCATCTCGTCCCGCAGCATCCTTGAAAGCGCGCACACCTGCAGCCATGGGCAATAGCGCTTCATCTGTGGGCATAAACAAGCAAACCCCAGTCGGAGAAAACGTAACATCCAAACTCAGATCCTCTTCAGTGAGCAACAATCCACCGGCGGGAGCCTCAACAGGCAATTGAGGTAGCTGCGGCATGGCAGGCGCCGGCAGAGGCGGTTCAACCAACGCCACCGCGCGGCCCGCCAACCTATCCAAACCTTGCGGTTGCCCGTACTGAAAGAAACGAGCGCCTGCAAATCGCTCAATATTCTCTTTGGTCGCCAAATAGGTCTTACCCGCTGTATGCAACCCAGCCACCCAACGCCACGACAACGTATTAGAGGCGGGATCACCGTCGCACAGATGCCGCAAGAAAAAGTCAGCGCCCAGAACCCAAGGTATTTTCAGAGTAAATACCCAAATACTGGCGAACCACATGCGCGCATGATTATGTAAATATCCCGTCGCGACCAATTCCGCCGCCCACGCGTCAAAAACGCTGATGCCTGTCCGGCCAGAAATCGCTTGGTGGTAGGATTTGTTTCCACCAGATAACCCCGCCTGCGCATCGCGCAAGTCATCCCGATACCGTGCCCACACCTGCGGACGGTGCTCAAGCCAGCCTTTAAAATAAGCACGCCAAAGTACTTCTTGAATAAATTTTTCGGCCTGAGCGGGGCTATGAGTTGCCAGCACCGCGCTCATTACTTCCCGCTCAGTAATCATTCTGTGTCGAATATAGGCTGATAACCCTGAGACACTGTCTTGGTGTTCTGCGCCTTTGTCTAAGTTGCGATGCGCACTGTAATGACGCCCTGCCTTTGGCAAAAAAGCCGCCAATCTCAGCAGGGCATCCCGTCGCGTTGCCGTGCTCTGGCTCATCCGCTGGACCGCTCTGGTTCTGCCGATGCCACAACACCACGATAACCTCGGCAGCGCTGTGAGCAGTATTTAACGTCCTCCCAGACGGCTGACCATTTCTTTCGCCATACAAATGGACGCATACATACGCAACACTGTTTAACGGGCAAATCTGATTTATGACGGTGTTTTGCCACTTCAACCCCCTTAACTTTTACTGCGTCATCATGCAGACCAGCCTGTGGCCTATGCGTGAAATTAATGCCAAAATCTCATAATTAAGCCATGCAACCGCAAATAGGGTGAATCGCCCGATTCAACGATGCAAAACTTCAATATTCACATCGCAACCGCCGACCACTTAGCCGATGCCAACGCGGTCATTGCCAACGCTATCCGCGCCTGGCCTACCACTGAACGACTCATCCGGCGGGCTGCGCCAGTGTTAAGCTACGACCAACAAGACCTATTGGATCATGAGATCATACAAATTGTAGTCGACAAAAGAACAATTGCCATCGGCGCATGGCAAACCAAGAACCGACTGCGCGACCCGGACGGAAATCACTCGGCATTGCTGCACGGCCTCTACATTCAAACAACTGCCCAAAAACGGGGATTGGGACAACAACTGCAAAAATTTATCGCGCGCCGCGCAAGCCTTGCCGGCTTTCACGGCCTACACGTCAAGGCGGAGCGTTTTGCCGCGGCGTATTTCGAGCATTGCGGCTATCGACAACTGTCGCCACAGGATCAGCCGCAACCGCGCAACACCCCCTACCCGCACTGGTTTTGGCAAACTTGCCTGTCAATTGAAGCAAATGATCTAACTGATGCGGGTTAAAGCGCAAACGACACATATCCCCAACACACCCCACCACAAAAGAGGTCCAAATCATGAACGCTACTAAATGGCTCGTTGTGCTCCTCACGCTGGTGACCGTTCACCACGGCGATGCGGCCGAACCTTGGCCCAACGGTCCTGTGATAGACCTCACCCACAATTTCAACAGCCATACCATCTACTGGCCTACCGAAAAAGATTTTCGCCACCACACAGAATTCGCGGGCATCAACGACAAAGGTTATTACTATTCTGCGTATGAATTAACCACCGCCGAACATGGCGGCACCCACCTCGACGCGCCTGTTCATTTTGCTGAAGGTGCGCTGACAACCGACGAAATTCCGCTAACGCAGTTGATCGGGAACGCAATTGTGATTGACGTCAGTGCCAAAACGGCTAAAAACCGAGACTACCAAATTTTACCTGCTGATTTAAAAAAATGGGAATCTGTCCACGGGCCAATACCCGAGGATGTTATCCTGCTATTTCGCACGGGATGGAGCGAGTTTTGGCCCGACCGGCTGGCTTATTTGGGAACCGCCGAGCGAGGACCAACTGCCGTCACCAAACTTCACTTTCCTGGCATCCACCCTGACACTGCGACCACACTGGCTCAGCAATATCAAATCAAAGCCGTCGGCATCGACACCGCCAGTATCGATTATGGACAATCTACAGAATTCCTTAGTCACCGCATTCTCTACGCGCAAAACATTCCCGGGTTCGAAAATGTTACTCATCTTGATCGACTCCCCGCAAAAGGTGCTCGAGTCATCGCATTACCCATGAAAATCGAAGGCGGCAGCGGCGGCCCGCTGCGCATCATTGCCCTGCTTGGACAGTAAATCCGCGCGCAAATAAAAGCCTGCCAAGGAAAAACATTCTCCCTCTATCGCACCAACTTCCTCCTCATCGCTTTTGCTCTTGATTCTGAGCGGAGTTCGACCTAGTTTGGAAGCCAGAAGATCCGAGTAGCCCGCAACTACTAGGACTCATGAATAGACGATCACCGGAAACCAAAACCGCCCCACAACAAGGCCTTCAGGAGTCAATACATGCGCACAGATGCGGGACCATTACGGTTCACCGAAAAAGTAGGCTATGGCCTTGGAGACGGTGCCTCAAACTTCTTTTTTCAAACCTTTAACGTCTTCCTCCTGTATTACTACACTGATATTTTTGGACTATCTCCTGCTGCCGTGGGCACGATGTTCCTCGTTACGAAAATTATCGACGTGGTCACAGATCCCGTGATGGGCATGGTTGCCGATCGCACCAACAGTCGCTGGGGAAAATTCAGACCGTATTTACTTTGGATGGCAATTCCCTACGGGATTTGTGGGTATGCCATGTTTGCCAATCCAGATTTCTCAGAGTCAGGAAAATTGGTATACGCCTACATCACCTACACATTGATGATGCTGACCTATACGGCGATCAACGTTCCCTATTCAGCACTTATGGGCGTCATATCGCCCTCTTCGGTCGAACGTCTGAAAGTTTCTAGCTTCCGCTTTTTCTTCGCCTTCGCTGCTGGCTGGGTCATCGTAACATTTGTACGCCCCCTCAAAACCCTACTGGGTGACGGAGATGAAGTGCTCGGTTTTCAACTGACTATGCTGATCTTTGCCGTGCTTTCCGTGGCGCTTTTCTGGATATCATTTGCCACAACCAAGGAACGTGTTGTACCTGAACCCCAGGAGCGCAATATCAAGCTGGATTTCAAAGCCCTGCTGAACAACGGACCTTGGTTGGTGCTGTTTGTCGCCGGCATTCTGACCCTTATGGCTGTTGCCGTGCGCAGCGGGGGCACGCTCTACTACTTTAAGTATTTCGTTGGCGATGATGGTGCAGCGATCTTCCACCTGCTTGGCCTGAGCTTTGACAAAACCAGTGTCTTTATGTCGCTTGGTCTGATCGCCATGCTTTTCGGTATCACGCTGACCAAAACCCTCGCGACCTATTTCGAAAAACGAACCCTTATGATCGCCTTGTCTTTAGGTAACGCGGTTGCTTCACTGGCATTCTTTTTTATCCCTGCGGATCAATACTGGCTAATGGTACTGGTCAACTGCATCGGCTCTATCATCAATGGCCCCACACCCGCGTTGGTATGGGCGATGTACGCTGACAGTGCCGACTACGGGGAATGGAAGACCGGCCGCCGAACCACAGGCCTGGTGTTCTCAGGCATTCAATTCGGACAAAAACTAGGACTGGCAGTCGGCGCTGGACTATCCGGTTATGTGCTGGCGTGGTACGGGTTTGTTGCCAACGAAATTCAAACAGAAGAAACTATATTGGGCATACGACTGATGTTCAGCGTTTTTCCAGCCGTACTGGCCACCTTAGGCACGCTGGCTTTTTTCTTCTATCGCCTCGACAGCAGCATGACACAAACCATCGAAAAAGAGCTGGCCAGGTAGGCGCTCAACGCCCTACCCAACCACCGAGCACTTCTTTGACTATGCGCGTGGTATTGGCCAGCGCATCCGCCTGGGGAATAACGTTGTGTACCGCTTCACCCCAAGTTGCAGGAATATTCTCCCGGGTCATGAAATCTGCCGGCAAGGGATGCGGATAAAACCCTTGTTGGTGCGCCAATCGCAGCGCACGGCTCAAATGCCAAGCTGAAGTAATCAAACCCACTCGCAATCCCGTCTCGTTGAAACGTTGACCCAAAGACAACATTTCTTCCGCGGTGTTACGGCCAGCATGTTGTTCAATCCGCGCCTGAGGGACCCCCAAATTCATCAATACATCTGCGCACTGCGCAGCTGGATCATGCTGACTGGTGCTCATCGATTCAATCGTTTCGCCCGTACAGATGATGTTTTGAGTAAGTCCCAAGTGATAAAGCTGACCCGCTAAAATCAGGCGGTCACCCGCACGATTTCCTTGGTGGCGTCCATTAATAGCAGTGGAGGATCCGCCTCCCAGCACAATCACCACGCTGAAGGATCCTTGCTTGAGCGGCTGAACATCCGCATACGGCGCCTCCAGCATCTCCGCCAACCGCTCCGAGAAAGGCACATTGCCGACCAATGTTATACACAGCCAAACCACCCCAACAAATAGGAGCGTCCGCCGCGCTCGCAGCACCGCCGCCACAACGAGCGTGACACACAGCAGATACCAAAGCATGCCAAGCGGCAGGACGAGCACTGTGGCAATTTTTTCAAACGCTTTTGGCCCAAAAATCAGCGCGCTTAATGCCAGACAAGCTAACGTTATTGCGCCAACCATGAAGAGAACCCGCAACGCTTTAATGCTCAATGTAGGGGAACTCCTTGCTGAGGGACCCTGTGCCTGTGCCCCTTAATCTCTGTTCATCGGCTGGCAAAACAAGCAACCCAACCAGGCCATACTCAGGTGCGCAATTTAGAATTGATCTTGGTAAGCAACCACCCGAGCATAGACCTCTGTGCTGCCGTTCTTGTTCATTAGTATTACGTCATAGGGGTTAAATTGCCCTTCATATTCCATGCCTGGGCTACCAACAGGCATTGCTGGGACGGTAAGCCCCAATGCACCCTGCACTGGATTAGCAAGAAAAGCCTTTATATATCGTGCCGGCACATGCCCCTCAAAGACAAAACCTTCGGAGCTGACAGCGGTGTGACAAGAACTATACTGCGGCGAGACACCTAAATTTTTCTTGAGCAAACCTAGGCTGTCAGGATGATGACCGGACACTGCAAACCCATGCTGCGTCATATGATCCATCCACAGCGAGCAGCACCCACAGGTAGGCGATTTATAGACATCCAGATGAACCGCGTTCTGATTTGACCCATCACTGGCAACCGCCTTGACCGGCATTTCACCTGTCGTTTCCTGACCACAGGCCATGCTACCCAGAACCAGCCCCAACACTACAAGCCAACGAGCTCTCAACCTTATTTTACCCACATCATTTTCCCCTGCGGTTCTAAAAACCTTATCGTGGCGCTCGACCATTGACCGCGACTAAGACTGCGTCGCAGGTTTTGAGAATCGATAGTGAGCAACCTGCCACTGTGCGCCATTTTCATAAGCAAACATTTCTTCGCAAGCCATAAAAAACATACGCCAACGCTGGCGCCATATCGAGGCGTCTGCAGCGCCATAGGCTTGTTCAAGCGAAGGGGTTACAGCATCGGCTTGAGCATCCATATTTTCCAACCAATGTCTTGCTGTGCGCTCATAATGCGTGCCGTCATGCAGCCACTGTTCTTCGAAGGTTAAGTCGTCTTGAAAAGACAACAGCGTATCTGCTGCCGGCATCAATCCACCGGTGAAAAAATTTTGCGCCATCCAGTTGCTGGCACCCTCCACTTCGAAGGGATAAAGCAGCGTTTTGTGGCAAAAAATGTGAATAAATAACGACCCTTCCGGCTTCATCCAACGACTGATTCTGGCCATTAACGCCGCATAATTACGCACGTGCTCAAACATTTCTACAGAAATCACTTTATCAAAACACTCGGCAGGCAAATCTAGCTCGTTCACATCCGCAGTTAATACTTTCAAATTAGTCAAACCCAAGGCCGCAATCCTTTCCTCAATATAACAACGCTGGGTCGCAGAGTTTGAAACCGCGGTAACGTTAACCTCAGCGTTGTGTTGCGCCAGCCATAGAGAAAAACTGCCCCAACCACAGCCCAAGTCCAGCACATTATCTCCGTCGCGAATGTCTAAACGGGCCTTATATAATTCAAGCGTGTGGCGCTCCGCCTCGCCTAGGGTCGCCGAATCAGAGGGATAGATACAGGCTGAGTACTTCAAATGTGGGCCCAACGCAGCTTGAAAAAACTCCGTCGGCACTTCGTAGTGCTGCTCATTGGCCTCTTCAGTATTCAAGGCAATTACGCTGTCTTTCAAGGCCTGTGTGCGCAACCCTTTGGTGGTCGCAGGGAGTGCCTGCTCTTCGCGCAGACGCTGTTTAACCAAGTGTCGAATCCCGAGTCTGACCAACATATCGGGGATCCATCCTGATTCGGCTAAGCCTATAACAAGGGACATTTCGTTATCTCCACAGGTAAAATTTTAAGAGTGCTGCTTCAAGATGGGACCCGCGTCGTGCGTGCTAGAAAACACCATATGTACGTCACTGATCGCGCGTTCAAGAAATCCACCTTCGCAATAAGAAAAGTAAAACTGCCACAGACGCTGAAAACGTTGGTCAAAGCCCAGTTGGATCAAATCATCTTTGGCTGCCGCGAATCGATCGGACCAACACCGCAACGTCGTGGCGTAGTCACGTCCGATATCATCCAAGTGAGTCAATTTCAATGCGCCTGATCGCGCCGAAGCCGCAACAAGACGCGCAATCGAAGGAATAAAACTACCCGGGAAAATATGTTTCTTGATGAAATCCACCTCACGCAAAGCAGCGTCATACCGGTGATCATCAATGGTGATTGCCTGCATTACAAACCGCCCCTGAGGCACAAGCAGCGAGGCCACTTGACTAAAATAACCATCCACAAACTGATCACCAACAGCTTCAACCATTTCCACCGACACAATTTTGTCGAAACTACCCCGCAAATCGCGATAGTCTTTGAGTACAACATCGATACGCGCATCTAGACCTGCAGAACTAACCCGCGCAAGCGCCTCTGCTTGTTGAGCTTTGGAAATGGTGGCGGTAGTTACCGTAACGTCGTAATTTTCCGCGGCATATATGGCCAGCCCTCCCCAACCGGTGCCTATTTCGAGCAACCGGTCCCCGGGCTGCAGTTCAAGCAGCTCACATAACCTTTGCAGTTTGTATTCGCTGGCTTTTTCTAAACTCCAGTTGGGTTCACCGAATACCGCACTGGAGTACATCATTCTAGAATCCAGCCAAAGGCGAAAAAAATCATTACTCAAATCGTAATGCGCCGCAATGTTGCGCCGGCTGCCGGTGAGGCTATTGGCATTGAATCTATGGCGTAGCTTCTCGAAGACCTGCTTCAGCGAGCGCGTCAACGCGCCATCCAAGCCCTCCAACGCCTTTTGATTTCTGACCATAAAACGCACAAGATGGGTCAAATCTGGCGTATCCCAATCACCATCAGCATAGGACTCCCCCGCACCCACCGTACCGCCAAGTAATAGTCGCAAATAAAAGCGCGCATCCAGCACCTCAACTTGAGCGGGTGGCAATTGCTCAACCGGATTTCCAAAATTCAGCACAACCTCGTCAGATTCCACAATTTGCAACAATCCGCTTTCCACACGCTGCAAACGTTTGAGCACAAGATCACGGGCAAGACGGTTGAGCCAGGTTGCTGATGTCATAAGATGCTCAGTGCCCTTTGGTGCTGTTGGGGTGCGCATAAAAAGGCGCTCCTTTTAATTTTAACCGTGCTGCTTGATAGTAAATACGCAAGATTGTCAGCACGTTTTGTGCCGGATTGCGGAGACGCCACCTTAGCGCAAAACCCGGCGTTAGCGGCTGGGGAGCCAAGTTAAGTACGGCCGAAAAAATCCGTTGATCGTCTTTAAGCACTTGCATGTTAATCTTAATGTGCTCAGCAGAAACTGAAAAGCGCCAGCGATACTTTAGTGCCATGGGCAAAAAGGGTGAGACATGAAAGCGTTTATCAAAGTACCAACAATCGCTATCTGAGCGCTCCAAAACATAACAGTGTGATTCATCCCAAGGGGTATTGGTAATATGCGCAACAATCCACCGCACAGCGCCTTGTTCGGTCACAAAATAAAAGGACACCGGATTAAAAGAACGCCCGATCAGACCGGGTTGAGTCAGCAGCCAAATATCATGTTGAGTGTCCGCTAGTTGAGTATCGAGCAGTTCTTGAATACGCGAAACAGTCAAATATTTGGCTGAGTTGGGTCTAATCAGCCTGGGCAAACGTGAAGCAGATAAATCAGAAAAGGACATCCAAATTGGGTAAGTGAAACCATGAGCAACGTCGATTTTTCGGTTATGGGTCACCGTGCCCACAAACAACGCTTCCTTCATAGGTAACTGTTCATGCGCCACCAGCACGACCCTCGATTAACGCTTGGGCCGCAGTTAGACCGCTGGTAAATCCGTCTTCATGAAAACCAGAGCCCCAATACGCTCCGGCAAATTGAGTTTGTCGGGTGCCAATATCACTTCTGCACGTCTGCGCAAAAATGGATTCTCGAGTAAAGTGAGGATGACTATAATCACCCTGCCAGCAGACATCTTGCGGCTCACGGTTGGGATTTAGGGTAACAAAAAATTGCGCCTGACAGGCCAGATTCTGCAATCGGTTCATCCAATAGGTTATCGTAAATTCACCGCTACTATCGCGCGTCACGTTCCAACTCGACCAGCATCGATGGTCGCGGGGCATAAACGAGACATCTTGATGCAGGTAGACCTTGTTGTTCTGAAACGGCATTGCCCCCAACACCCGCTTCTCGTCTTCGCTCGGGTCCTCCAGCACAGCTAACGCTTGATCTGCATGACACGCCAACACAACCGCGTCGAAATGATCACCAGGGCGATCGCTGAGCCTCACGCCACCGGTTTCGCGTCGAACCGATACAGGCCCGGCACCCAAATGAATTTTCCCGGTAAAGCGCGCACGAAACGCCTCGAGATAAGCAGAGGAGCCACCCTCTACCACACGCCAGTCTGGCCGCCCAGACACTTGAAGCATGCGATGATTGCGCATAAACGATACAACGTGTCGCAGCGACAATCTCAGACTGGCATCCACCGGTTGCGACCATAGTGCCGCACACATCGGCGCTATATGACTGTCAATAAAGGCAGACCCATAGCCTCTATCGACGAGATAGTCGCCCAAGGTCACATCTTCAATGGCACCCTCTTTCAGGACCCGGTAGAAACGCGACAAATCTATCCACATGCGCCAAAACGACGGACGTAACAACTGCCGGCGATGGGCAGTGATAGCCTTAAAGTCACTTGTACCATATTCGAGTGAGGCAACCTCGTCACGAACCGCAAAACTCATATTTGAGGGTTTTGCGGCCACTTGAAGTTCATTTAACCATGCGCAGAAAGCAGGGTAATTGAAAGCATTGAAGACGATAAAACCCGTATCTACAGCAACGGATTTGCCTTCAACCGATAAATGGTGTGTGTGCGTATGCCCACCCAACCGGTTATTTTTCTCGACAATTTCGACATGGTAGCCTTCAGCCTGCAGACGCCAAGCCGCTGACAAGCCGGCAATACCGGCACCTATGACCGCTACTCTCACGCTTTATTCTTCACCGCGTGCGCCGGCGGCTCGCGAACATCCCAAATTAAACCCAGTGCAGACATCATCCGCAGCAGATAATAAGAAATATCGATCTGCCACCTTCCAAACCCTTGCCGCGTAGAACCACAATAATAATGGTGGTTGTTGTGCCATCCTTCGCCCAGCGTCAGCAGCGCCAACCAAAGTGAATTGCGGCTACTGTCGTTCGTTTCAAACGTACGCTCGCCCCAACGATGGGCAAGTGAATTAATCGATAAGGTGACATGTAGCAATATGAGCGTGGAAATTAAAAACCCCCAGAACAGCAGTTGCAGTCCGTTGGTGCCCAAATTCGGGTAAAACGTTTCGAGCAGCACCCCCAGTAGAAAAGTCATAATCGCCAAAAACACAGGCGCGGCAATGTCAAAGCGGTCCAACCAAACCAATTCGGGGAATTTGGCAAAATCCCGGATTTGCGAGGTTCTCGTCGCAAAATGTTTGTCGCACAGGATCCAACCCATGTGCGACCACCAGAAGCCTTTCTTAGAACTGTGTGGATCAGCTGGCGTTTCTGTATGGCGATGATGATCGCGATGATGAGCCGCCCACCAAAGCGGTCCGCGCTGCGCGGAAGACGCAGCGACCGCAGCCCAGAAAAATTGATTTACGCGCCCGGTCTTGAAGGTTTTATGCGCAAAGTAGCGGTGATAAAAACCTGTGATTGCGAACATTCTGATCAGATATAGCCCCACCGCTACAGCAGCGTCCGTGAGCGTCACGTCGAAGATAAACAGGCCTATCAGCGCAATGAAATGCAGTGCCACGACGGGTACCACTCTCAGCCACGCGATCTCCTCAGAACTACTCGGTGGCTTACCTCGATAAGCATCCACCCAAGACAACACCTGCAACCACATCAGTCTTGCAAAATCATCATTATAAATAAAAGTAAAAACCGCTTAAGACGGACGATATCTTAAGACAGTTCCCTAGGTAACATCAACGCAACCGACAACGCCGCGCAAAGATTTTGATTGCTTTCGAATGGCAATCTAAGGCCTCGCCCCGCATAATACCGCGAGGACGGGCGGTAAGCGGTAATCAAAAAATACTCGGCAGAGAGGTATCTGATGATCGGTCAAACAATCCAACTATCGGTAAAGGCAGGCATGGTCGATGCTTTCGAGGCATTAGTCTCAAAGTTGATGCGCGATGTCAGCAAGAATGAACCCGGGGCCATTTATGATGTGCGCCGCATCCGCGGCCTGGAAAGAGGTTATCTATATTTTATCTCTTTCCCTGACCAAGACGCCTACGATCGCTACATGTCCGCCCCATATCACCTGGAGATGTCTCCGAAAGCCACAGCAATGCTAGAGGGCGAGCCTGTATTCGAGGATCTTGACTGCTTTTAGTTTCCAAATGCATCTGGCAGCAGACCGCAGCCAACTTATAAAGGTATCCAAAAATGAAAGTATTGACGTTACTGCTGTTTGTCATGGGCATAAGCATTGCGGCCGGCTGCACATCTCAACCCACGTTGAATGTCAGCGACGACGCGCAACGCTCCTTTGATGGTTTATATCCCTTCAACAATCCTCGTGTTGGCCAGGCCTGGGCCCGCGCTGACGTCGATCTGTCAGATTATACAAAGATCAAATTGGAGGGTGCCGGCATCCGATATCGCAAGACGTCGCCAAACGCAGGTAACCGCTTTGCCGCACGAAGCAGGGAAACCGAATTTCCTTTAAACGCAGAAGCGCGGGAACGCCTTCAGAAAACATTAGCGGATGCGTTCCTGGCTGAATTGAGTGCGCTTGAGGGTTACGAGATCACCCAAAGCGAGGGTCCAGATGTACTCTTGGTCAAAGGTATGTTGCTGGACGTTGTCTCCAAAGTGCCACCGGAACCGGTTGGCATGGTGGACATCTACTTGGAGTCCGTTGGTGAAGCCACCTTGGTTCTTGAACTCATCGACTCTGAGACTAACTCGGTGTTAGTCCGCGCAGCGGACAGACGCGACGCAGGATCGTCCGGCACAATGTCCATGCCTTCAAACCCGGTAACCAACTGGATAGAGGTCGAGCGGGTAGCTCAAATGTGGGCGCGCATGCTCAGCAAGCGCTTGAGCGAAGTTTCAAAAGCCATTGCACAGACCAACTAAATCAGGCACTGCCCTCGGGCTTGACTGATCTTTCTTGTTCTAAGCGCGGCCGCAACCAGGCCGCGCAAGATTAGCGATTAGCGATTAAGTTTTCCACCACCGCCGGATCCGCAAGCGTACTGATATCACCAAGCGCGTCGACTTCGTTTTCAGCTATTTTACGCAATATGCGGCGCATGATTTTGCCAGAGCGGGTTTTCGGTAACCCCGGAGCCCATTGAATGACATCCGGTTTCGCGATCGGCCCAATCTCGCTGACACACAGACCAACAAGCGCTTTGCGAAGTGCATCGCTTGGCGCAACACCCAGCATCAATGTGACATAACAATAGATTCCCTGACCTTTGATGTCGTGGGGGTAGCCCACCACGGCTGCCTCGGCGACATCCGGATGTAAAACTAGCGCGCTTTCTACCTCCGCGGTACCCATTCGATGCCCTGACACATTAAGAACATCATCCACCCGACCTGTAATCCAGAAATAGCCATCTTCGTCGCGAGTCGCACCATCGCCGGTAAAATAGTAGCCCGGGTAGGTCGAAAAGTAAGTATCGATCATTCGTTGATGATCACCATATACCGAGCGAATTTGACCGGGCCAAGAGGATTTTACCACCAGATAACCGGAGCCCGGGCCTTCCACTTCAACGCCTTCTTCGTTAATCAGGGCCGGCTCTACGCCAAAAAAAGGCACCGACGCTGATCCCGGTTTAAGCGCAATCGCCCCCGGCAAGGGCGTAATCATGTGACCACCCGTTTCTGTTTGCCACCAAGTGTCAACAATCGGACATCGAGAATCCCCAACTGTTCTGTAGTACCACTCCCACGCCTCAGGATTGATCGGCTCTCCAACTGAACCCAGCAGTCGCAAACTTGCCCGCGAGCTGCGCTTGACCGGCTCGTCACCGACGGCTTGCAGCGCGCGAATAGCGGTCGGTGCAGTGTAAAAAATATTTACTTGATGTTTATCCACCACATCCCAGCATCGACCCGCATCAGGATAAGTAGGCACTCCTTCAAAAATTAACGAAATTGCGCCATTACACAGCGGCCCGTAGACAATATAAGTGTGGCCTGTAACCCAACCGACGTCTGCTGTGCACCAATAAACCTCTTCCTCGCGATAATCAAAAACGTACTTGAACGTCATCGCGGCTTGAAGCAAGTATCCACCTGTGGTGTGCATCACACCCTTGGGTTTACCCGTCGAACCTGAGGTATACAGCACAAACAAGGGATCTTCGGCTTCCATGGATTCCGGCACACATTCTGAGCTGGCAGCCCCTGTAGCCTGCGCATACCAAACATCTCGGGGCTCTTGCCAGTTGATTGCTCCACCAGTGCGCTTGACCACCAAACAAGTATGTACATCGGGACACGCGGCTAACGCGATATCCGCGTTCTGCTTGAGCGGAATGGCCTTGCCACCGCGCAGCCCCTCGTCCGCCGTGATCAGAGTTTGACAATCGGAGTCAATAATTCGATCTTTTAATGCTTCAGGTGAAAACCCGCCAAAGACCACCGAATGCACCGCACCAATGCGCGCACAAGCCAACATCGCGTAGGTGGCTTCAGGAATCATGGGCATATAGATACAAACTCTATCCCCTTTGCAAACACCCCGTGATTTCAAAACATTGGCCAACCGGCAGACCTGCACCTTAAGTTCGCCGTAGGTGATGGTCTGGCTGTCTGCAGGGTCATCACCTTCCCAAATAAAAGCAGTTTGATCCGCACGCTGCGGCAAATGCCTGTCGATACAGTTCACACTGACATTGAGTTTACCGCCGCTGAACCAAGCGGCTTCGCCTTGAATAAAATCAAACTCTCTCACACGGTCCCAGCCTCTGTCCCAGTGGAGAAACTCAGTTGCCATATCTCCCCAGAATCCCTCCGGATCTTCGACCGACCTTCGATACATTGATTGATAACTCGCGTTATCGATATGGGCATCCGAGAACGTTTCCGGAACCGTATGACGAGAGGAAACAGGATCTCTGAGCAAGGGTGCAGAAAACTTGGACATAAAGACAACTCTTTGATGGGAACGACAACAATAATACTAACGTCATTGTCCGGTACAGCACACCTTTGGACACAAGAAAAAAGAAGGCTTTAGAGGTTTTAACGCTTGCTGCCGGAGTCGATCTCTTGCGTTGCTCGCGCAGTAAATTGGCCAGCGGCGCCATTGATTTATCGCAGGGACCTTGGCATCGTGCGCCTTCACCTAACAACGGGCGAATCGCCGCCACAAGCAGAAGCCACTCTATGCCACCCGTTCATATTTTTGCCCGGTTCCTGATCGGATTGTTTTGCCTGCATCAAACAGCACTGGCTGACACTTTGTCGAGTTACCCCAACTATACCGGCCAATATCCGGGGTTTTCGCTCCTCGTCGATGAGCGATTCGATGCATTAGATGAGCGCATTTGGAAAAAAGGTGATGGTGCTGTGGGGTCAGAATCTCTTTGCCGATTCACCCCCCAAGGGGTGAGGATCAAAGACGGCGTACTGCAATTAGTTGTTGAGCACAATGCCGTTGCTGCCAGCTTCTCAGAGGATCATCAACAACACAAACCCGCTTACGATTATACTTGCGGAGAATTGCGCACTCGAGCTGACCAACGCTTACGCTACGGCCGAATAGAGACACGCATGAGAGCGCCCGAACGAACAAGCGCCTCAGGTTATATCTCTTCACTTTTCACCTACGTCAACGAAGCTCAAGGCGAGTACCAGGAATGGGAAGAGATCGACGTTGAATTGGAAGGTGGCCGACCTGACAAATTCCAAGCCAACCTCATCTATGGTCGCAACACGGTGCAGTGGTGGGCGACTAGGGACTACGGAGCATGGGAAGATAAAATTGAAATCGGTCCGGTGGATTCGTGGCGGGTGTACGCAATCGAGTGGTTACCCGACCAAATCAGTTGGTTTATCGACGGCCGCCGCATCAAAACGCTCAAAAGCACAGACCTCGACTGCAAACCAAAGTGCCTACCTCCTCAAAAATATCCAACCCCGATTCCTGACAATGCCACGGACGTGATGATCAATTTCTGGATACCGAACGATGTTGTGCAAGATAATTTTGGCGGCAACAAAAGGCACAACCGCTACCCGATGATCGCCAGCTACGATTGGCTGAGAATCTATCGCTACGACGTTGAGGCCTCGGCGAGCGGTCAAACATCCATCAACCCGAATCGGCTGCAACACCACCGGGCTCAACCTTAAGATTTACGCCGCAGGCAGCTTCACCAACATTTTGCCCAGGTTTTTCCCCTCGTAGAGCGCCTGAAAAGCCTGAGGAAAAACATCTACGTCACCGGCTATTTCATAGGATACGGTTTTCAGCAAACCCGCTTTAATCCATGCAGCCATTCTGGCTCGCGCCTGCGCGTATTGATCTGCATAGTCAAAGACAACAAACCCCTGCATGCTGGCTCGCATGGTGCCTAACCAAATATAGTTATTTGGTCCCACCATGGTTTCCTGCGAGTACTGCGAGGTTGAACCACATAAAAGCACAACACCGCGCATCGCAATCAGCTTCAAGCTGCGATCCAGAATGACACCACCGACATTATCAAATATCACATCTAGCCGATCAGGTGCCGCCGCTTCTAATTGCTCATACCAGTCCGCGTCTTTGTAGTTAATCGCAACATCAAAGCCGAGGTCATCGGTCAACCATGCGCATTTTTCAGCACTACCGGTCAAGCCAATAACTTTTGCGCCCGCCAACTTACAGATCTGGCCTGCAATCGAACCGACAGCGCCTGCAGCACCGTTAATCAGTACTGTTTGTCCCGGTTGCGGTTTACAAACTTGCGTTATCGCAAAATAGGCGGTCAGACCAGATACCCCAAATCCACCTAGCCAGGCGCCTAACGGCGCTTGGTTGATATCACACCGCTCCAAACCTGCACCGTCACTGATCGTGAAGTTCTGCACGCCCCCCGACACCAGCACATAATCACCTTCCGCGAACTCTGAGTTTTTTGACGCTATGATTTGGCCAGCGACCGACCCGTGAACAAGATCTCCGGGCTTTACGCGGAACAAGAACTCGTCACTGTCTCGAACGATGAGCCGCAAGGCAGCGTCGACGCCGATATAGTGGGACTCAATCAGCACCTGGCCTGCAACAAGCTCCGGTATCGGATTATTTTGCACTTCAAAATCATCTGGGCCGGCTATACCCGCTGGCACCTGCTTTAAAAACAACTGCTGGTTCATTCGCTCATTGGAGCCTGCCTTCATGATTACTCTCCTGCCAGCTGGGCCACGTAAGCCTTCTTTCGTCCTCCAGATGAAGGGAAAGGCCAGATCAAGCGCAAAAACCGGCCAGAAAAGGCCGGCCGCACCACTTGCTCACCATTATTTGTGTCGTGTTACCCGCACAGGTAACTGGGTATATCCCTTTACGAAGGAAGAAAAAGTGCGTTCGACCTCACCCACGACTTCAACGTTCTCAAAACGCTTCATCATTTCTTCCCACAGGACTTTCAATTGCATCTCTGCCAACCGATTACCCATGCACCGGTGAATACCAAATCCAAAGGACAAATGCTGTCTTGCGTTAGGCCGATCTATAATCAGCTCTTCGCCTCGCTCAAAGACGGATTCATCACGATTACCGGAGACGTACCACATCAACATTTGGTCTCCAGCCTTAATGTCTTTATCGCCAACTTTACAATCTTGGTTAGCCGTGCGGCGCATATACGCCAAAGGGGTTTGCCAGCGAATGATCTCTGCAACCATGTTTGGGATCAAAGACGGGTCTTTCTTGAGCTTCTCATACTCAGACGGATATTCATTGAGTGCCAATACGCCGCCGGACATCGAATTACGGGTGGTGTCATTACCTCCCACAATCAAAAGTATCAGATTCCCCAGGAACTCAAGCGGCTCCATATCTTTTGTATCTTCACCATGCGCCAGCATGGACACGAAATCCCCAGTGGGATTTTGCTTACGCTCCTCCCATATCCCCTGAAAATAAACCAGGCACTCTATTAATTCAGTGCGGCGCTGTTCTTCTGTGTCAATCACTCCACCACCAGGAACAGCGGTGGCAACATCTGACCAACGCGTTAGCTTTGACCGTTCTTCATAGGGAAAATCAAACAGGGTAGCCAGCATTCGCGTGGTCAGTTCTATGGAAACCTCGTCTACCCAGTTAAACGTCTCGCCTTCTGGCAAGGCATCTAAAACTTCTGCGGTCCGCTCTCGGATCAAGCTTTCCATCTCGGCCAGATTGCGAGTGGAGACAACAGGTGACACCGTTCGGCGCTGGACATCATGTTTGGGCTGGTCCATCGCGATGAATAGGCTTATGTCCAGCGCCCCTTCAGGTAGAGGCTGATCAATCGGAAATCCTATGGTAATGCCCGCAGCACTGGAGAAATTTTTGTGATCGGTATCGACCGCTTTGATTTCGTCATAACGAGTGAGCGACCAATAGCGCCCAGCCACATCTGTCTCGTTAAAATGCACCGGGTCCTCTCGTCGCAGCCGTTCAAAATATTCAAGCATGCGATTTTCCGCGAACAACCGATTCCATACTGGGTTTATGTCCTGCAGCGCCATATCCTTCGCCGCGGGAATTGGCCCCCTTATCTGATCCTGCTCGGATCCAGGCCGAATAAATTCGGCCGCACTTTCCGTTTCTATCGCTTCGCTCATGACCGACTCCCTTTTTGTTGCGTTATTATTATTTCAATTGCCCAACAATACCTTAGATTATCGCGTCTTGCGATGTGCAAGTTCGCTGTTTAAAACTCCATCACTCGTCGAACGTCTTCATCCAGGGGCTGGCAACGGCGCTGAGTTGCAAAGGATATTCCCACGAATAAAACAATAGAAGTCACAAACGCAAAAAAGCCAGCACTGATACCATAAGGTAAGCTAACCGCGGCTACATTAAACACGACATTTATCGACAAACTCGCCACAATCGCCACAATCGCACCGTGATGCGTGGCTCCCTGCCAATTTAACCCAATGGCGAGCACCGGAAAAATAGCAGCCGCAAAAGTTGCCCAACCAATGGTTCCAAGCAATGCCACCAGCGTATCACTGGCTAACGCAATCACGGCAGCTACAGTGGCAAGGAGCACTGTGACCACCCGGGCTTTGAGCAATTCGTTTTCAATTTTAGTCGCACCGAAAGCTTTCGGCATATCATGAATAATCGCTGCAGTTCCCACATTCAAAAATGCGTCGGCTGTGGACATGATTGCGGCGAATAAGCCAGCAAAAACAACACCTGCAAGCAGCGGGCTCGCAAATACGGAGAGGAAAAATGGGGCCGCTTGATCCGGCCCGGTGAGCGGTTCTGCCTGCCCATCAATTACCAAAGCACGCATCACGGTGCCTATGGAGATCCAAAGCAAGGCCGCGAAGGCATAACCCATAACAGAGACCGGCAATACCACTCGATTGTCTGAAATTTTTTCATTCATCATCATTTTGGTCACTAAATGCGGCTGTCCCGCCACACCCACACCAAAAATGAAGGCCCAACCCAAGCAGGCAATGATCCCCGCAGTACCAAAGGGCATGACCGCCTCAGCGTCATCCTGCAAAATGACCGATGTAGCTTCAGCGAAGCCGCCATCAAATACCTGCGTCGCCGTGTAGAGAATCAACACCCCTGCCACCATCATAATTGCGCCTTGCACAACATCGGTATAGACCGATGCAATAATACCCCCGGTTACGCAATAGAAAATCAACACGGCAGACGAGACAACCACACAGGTGATCAAACTAATATCCGCAAAAAAAGCCGTTGCACCCAGTAAAGACTTCATCACCACTGCCATCGCCAGAATTTGGGTCGCAAGGTAGCCCATAACCCCTAGCACAATTGTCAGCGCAATGAGAAAGCGAACCGCTTCACTCCTGTAGCGAGCCGCAACAATGTCCGGCAGCGACATCGCATCGCGAAGCTCTGCCACCATTCGAATGCGCTTGGCCACTAAGAAGAAACCCAGCGCATACCCGGTGGTAGACAAAATTATCATCCAAAACGAGCTGACGCCTTGCGCATAAACCAGTCCGGGACCGCCAACAAAGCCAAAGCCACTGAGGGTGCTGGAAAAGATCGCCAAGGCCACCACAAGTGGCCCAAGGCGCCTGCCAGCAATAAAGAAATCTCGCGGCGAGTGCGTGCGGCGCATTGCCCAAAGGCCAACCACAATACAAAACACCATGTAGATCACAACTGATGAAAGTATGATCTCCTGCCGAAAACCCTCCATGTAAAACCCTTTTGATGACTATTATTTAATCTTCGACCCCAACACACCGGGGCTAAAAAATCGTCGAACCGGCTATAACTCTAGTCAACCGGCCCGTATTGTTTGACCAACAATTTAAAATTCAACTCGTCCTGATCTGACCAGACATAAACTTTAAATCCAAATACATATAACCCAACCAAGCCAAGGCCAGACAACCATATGGCATACACCTGCCAAGCCGTCGGGTAAGGCCAACCAGCTATCATCACCGTTTCACCAACG
>Ga0209632_10000132_pt1 | contig 74670 bp, 48 predicted proteins | sample COG_10_FD_184754 | JGI IMG/M metagenome (GOLD analysis project Ga0209632, IMG submission 184754) | Pelagic Microbial community sample from North Sea - COGITO 998_met_10 (SPAdes) (version 2) | ecosystem: Environmental > Aquatic > Marine > Neritic zone/Coastal water | place: Helgoland, sampling...
TCAAACACAATCCAGAGGATTATCACATGTGGTCTCTCTTTGTAGACATGTGCGTCTATTCCAGAAACCGACTCTTCCGTATGACCGGATGTACCAAGAAACATGAGAATAGGATCAAGACGGTGGTGGGCCAACGACTGAATTACCAGAACTGGTTGAACAATCTCATTCAGCCCATGTTCATCGAGGGAGACATTATCGAGACGTATGAACCAGACGGATCACCTGCGAAATACATGGGTGCAAAGAACAAGCAGATGCCAAGCAATTATGCCCCGGGAATGAAAGATGGTCTGGTGGATTTTGTACGTGACATAGCACCAGTCCGTGGAGTTCATTATAGTCCTCGTTTCAGAATTTGGGTGGTGAATTTAGACAAACATACTTGCGTGTTCAAGGGCGGTGTTCATTCCAAGAATACGAATTACATGATAGTTAATAAACGAGACGGGACCTATTCGTTTCGATGTTGGTGTCAAAAATACGAAGCGTGTCGAACCGGTAGAACAGAGAAACAGCCTTTACCAAATGAACAACGAAATGCGATTGTCAGGTACAATAATTTTCAGATTCAGCCACGTCTGGCCTCCGTACCTGATGGATCAGTACCCGGATAATGTATCTACAATATTGGATAAATCACGGTGGACTTTTTCTGGGAAGTTCGATTCTAGCAATCGTTTTAGTATGAGATTGATCTGACATGATCTGGGCAAGTACCATGGTTGTTTGTTGAGCCATCTTAAAATGTCTCGTTGTGTACAGGATGGAAAGTTTCTAAGTTTAAAGTAATAATAACACAGTCTCTGGTATTTTTTTTGAACACAAATATGTTCCATACCTGCCGATGTGGCATAAATAATAAATTGTATCCCGCCTGTCGCCAACGGAATGCGTTTCTTGTCAATGAAACATATCGAGCCCACCGGTACAGAATTGATCTGGTGTACATCCGCCGCCCCATGAAGCTTGGAGATAATATCCCTCAGACGAGGGTTCGAGTAAATGTCCGAACATATCTCGCCACGCGACTTGTTCAAAAATACGCAATCGCGTTGAATATGACCCGGGATACTTTTGTCGTAGTCCAGAACCATTTCGAGATAATAATACGTTATCACATGCTTCACCTGTTCTAAGGATAACATCTACAATTAATACATAAATAATTATATAGGATGATATGTAAAAAGTCAGACTATAAATAATATTCTTAGCTATACAAAATGGTTCAATCCTTAGGCGGAGTTGCCTTAGCATTTGGAGCGATTGGTATTCTCTCTTCCGTAGTATTCATGTTCAGTCTTGATTACCCGTCACCACCATTTCCCGCGGGGTACATTGTTGGAATTGGATGCATTGCCCTCGGAGGAGGTGTTACCATAGGATCATCCACACTTGCAATCCGGCAACAGAAGGGACCGAAGGGAACCTCGGTATCACCACAACTTCCTCAGTGGATTGTCATTGCTGTATTGGGAGCTGGCTTGGCTTCGTACGGTATTACAGAAATAGTCCGACATCCTCTGGAACTCCCAGATTGTCCATGTCCAGCAGATTATTACGGGGCGTATCCATGCATCCCATGTCCCCAAACCTTTGCGGGAGTTTGCAACGGAAGGGGAGTCTGCGACGACGGAAACATCGGGTCCGGTGACTGTTACTGTGATGTTGGATGGGATGGCGAAGATTGTAGCGAATGTGCACCTACCTTTCAAGGCGGTCAATGCAATCAATGCAAACGTGGCTGGGATGGACCCACCTGTGACCAATGTTACCCGGGCTATTCTGGTCCCGACTGTGATGTGTGTGCGGAGGGATGGATTCCAGAAACCGATAGTTTAGGAACACTGTGTCGAACATGCCAACCCGGACGATATGGTGGATACTGTAAAGTTTGCCAAGACTGTCAGAAACATGATCCCAACGGTCAATGCAAAGACAACCAATGGCACCTTGAAAATATATACAATGCCGCTCTATGTACACCTGACGGTTCCACCTGTTCGGACAAATACGATTGTGATTCATTCAATTGCAAAGGTTTATGTGTTGTTGGCGACGAGACCACCGGACAAGTATGTGAATTCTCCGGCGAATGTTTTCCGGGTGAGTGTCAATTCAAACAATGTTGTCTGGAAGCTAGACATGGAAATGGTCATTGTGAATGTGGATCGATTGGATACTTGGGTGAAGATTGTCAGGCATGTCCGGGTTTTGATGGAGTATATTCAAACACAATATGTACCGGTCATGGAACATGTGCTGCTCAGTACGCCGCCGATACATACATAGGTCTTGCTTGTGAATGTACACCAGATGGAATCACACCTTTTCCAGCATGGACAGGACATACATGTTCATGCCTTAAAAACACAGCAACAGATACCAACTGTGCAAAATGTGCAACCGGTTCATTTGGTCCTCAATGTTCTTCCTGTCCCGGTGGTTCAGGTATATCACAATGCAACATGCATGGTAGATGCGACGATGGTATACAAGGACAAGGCACCTGTACATGCGATATAGATGTCAAATATGGCGGCCTAGGTGCATTCAAGGGCCAAGCATGTGAAGCATGTCTATCCAATGATTTCTATGGTGATTCATGCAAAACGTGTCCCAACCTACAAGTTGTACAGTGTATCCCCGGCCTAAACCTTACAGAAATACCCGGAGTAGGCTCATGTATACAATCCTGTGGTGACAAAACATGCAACAATAACACAGGCTTCTGTCAATAATATATACATATATATAATTTACCTACCTGTACGCCTACTCAACACGGAAATATCACTCACAGACATAAAAACGACGAGTTATGCTCTCAAACGTGGCCCAACCGATACGAAAACAGCACCAACCGGATGTCCCACGGTTCATTTCACCCACGAATAAAAAACAAAGTAAAAACAACGTAAAGAATAATTTTTTTTTAAACAGTCCAACCACATATTATACAATATATATACCTCACATGTTCCAGCAAATGCAAGCATTCATAACATCCGCATTCATGTACGAACCACCAGTGCGCAGATACAACGACATTCATAACAAAGTGATTAAAGAAATCAAAGCGGGGAAGAGTGGCGCGTGCGTCTACGAACTAGAAAACAACTGTATCCTAAAGACATACTTGCCCAGAGACCACAACGAATACTTTAAAACGGGCACAGCGCAAGCAAAACGAGACAAATACGTCAAGCACAGGTACGAATACGCGGTGAAATACATCCGATCCATCCGTGATATCGTTATGGCCTCTATTCTGCCAGACTCCATGTCTCCAAAGGTGTACGACTACGGGTTTGTTAAGACGGACAAGGGATTGCAGCCATTTATGATAATGGAGAAGGTGCGCGGCGTGGATCTGTTCACTTACACGCCTACTGGTACGGACAGGGACATTCGTATACTCTCTAACATCGTAGGGGCAGTCCGACAGTTCAACGAGTGCATTCGTTCGTACAATCCTGCTGTGATTCCATGTCACAAGGATTTGCATCCTCACAATATAATGGTGAATCCGTACAACAATGAGGTGAAGCTTATCGATTTCGACCTGTCTACCTGTCCGTATGACCTTTTACGGACCAACGATTCCACCTACCGTTGGCATGTCAACGCTCTGGTGGACAAGGTTGTTGGAAATAGTATCGAGACAACGAAGCGTTACACTCATGAGAGGCTGTGGAGTGTACCAGAGCATGTCGAAGGGGACGCGGACCTGTACCAGTTGTACTCTGTGTTCTATTACTTTTCTCATTTTAATACGAGGTTGAAGGCCTTGGTGGATGCGGTAGGTCGTACATCGAACAAGAGTGAATTTATGGCAACAAGTGAGCGGTTGTTGAAATTAGACGAGGCCGAGGCCAATAGGGTTTTAAAGTTATAAATTATATTTGTACTACTTTAGTAAACTCACCGCCGCCTACGCCTGTGACCTTTTTATCCTTCTTGGGTTTGGGCTTGAGTATCTCTGCCATCATTTGTTTGTATGTCTTGGTTTTCGGTTTCTCGTCCATGTTGTGTTGTATTGTCGATGCTTTTATAGTCCCTAACAATCACAATTCGCAAGGGTTTTGGTTCGTTTGGGGTTGGTTGCCATGCATGTTGCAATTCTTTACATAATAGTACGATCAATATCAACATGAGCCATGTAAAGGTAATTATAATGATATATGGCCCGACATCGTACTGGTATAGGACCATAAAGAATATGAATACCAACATACAATAGAATGCTATGCATGTGGCTAGTCGGTCCATTTATGGTTATGTATTAAATACTTATACTCAAAATCGTAGTCTACATACTATTTTGTTTCTAAGTAATTTCTCTGGTACATATTTGTCGAGTTGTATGCCCTCTAGGAGTGTGACGTAAAACCAGTGGAATATGTCATCCTTCCAATGGTGGCCTTTAAAATAAAAAGTCTTGTTCTTGTCGAACTCGTTTGATGGCGATTCTGTGACCTCTTTTTTATAGGCATCGCATATTTTCTTCGCTATCGGTTGTAACTTCTTCTTGTTCCAGTAGGTGGCCAGATTAACAATAAGACAGCATACATCGTGTGATTTGTTGGTGCATCCAGTAGTGAAAACGAAATAATTTTGAACAATTTTGCGAGGGGTACCAATACACGCCATTCCAAAGTCTATGATATACGGTGTATTGTCTCGTATAATAATATTGTCCGCATGCAAATCGCGGTGAACAAACGATAGATCAGTCTGGAGCTGTTCTAGTCCGTCAATGACCGTGGTTAGGTGTGTTTCCAATGTAACTCTATTATACGTTGAAATGAGGTTTCCATCTATTTCTTGCATGACCAGACCCATGGCGGATATTGTTTCCGTTCCAGTTTCCGTTCCAACGGACCCGAATCGGGTTACTATTCGTGGGAATTTACACCTTCCAAATGCGTATACTATGGGTACTCTCATTGCACAGTCTTCTGCTTCGGTATAGTTATGCAAAATGATCTGTATGATGGCCTCTAGAATAAATGTCGAAGCCTCGTTGGATTGTAATAATCGTTTCACTACTACTTGCTCCCCATTGTAGGTGCCATGCGCCACTTGACCGTATGTACCTTTCTGTTGAGGTTCATTTGAGAATTCTACATCTATTCCTTTGACATGGCTGAGTATGGCTTTACCAAAGGATTTCTGTTTCCTGATATTAACTTTTTGGCGACCTTGTACTAGAATACGATTTAGTCTTCTTCTAAATGCATCGTGCTGATTATCGGGTACTCCAAATATGTTCCAATCCGGATAATACTGTTCCATATAGTATACCCCACGTATTATAATATAGGTAAAACGGACCGATTCGGATCTCAACTTGTATATATTATCCTCACATATATAGAAATGTCCGGTAGACAACCACGACTTTTTGCAATGAATCGATACAGCGTTATTCAGTCCGTATTTACACCGGAAGAGAAAGAAAAATTGTTAGCTCTTAAGGTTCCTGAGACGGATATCGATAACCCGGCCAAAGAGAAAGATTTGAGGAAGAAATTGAAATCGGGCATCTGCTGTGGTTGCTGTGATGGAGATGGCAACTTCTGTAAGTGTGTGGGGGGTTTAGTTACCTTACTTACCTGCTGTCGGTCGGACTAGTAGGTCCAGTCGGTCCAGTCGGTCCAGTCGGTCCACTGTCCAGTGGGTCCACGGTCCACGGTCCAGTAGGTCCACGGTCCAGTAGGTCCACATCAAAATTTTTAAAGTTTACTTATACGTATAGATATATTTTTATATAAACAAAATGGACGGTTTAGCATTCTACCGATTAACACAGGTTCCTCGCAAAGAGACGCGTAAGCGCAAGGTAGACCCCAAAATAGAAGAAGTGGAAGAGTCTGGCGTTGAATATCGTTGTGCGAACTGTTCTGCGATCAACCTTGTGTCCTCTACTTCTAACATACAGTGCACGCGTTGCGACTGGCGTATTTTGGAAAAGGGACGAAAAACACAAGTCGTTTTGAAAGCGGTATAAATATACCTATCTGTCAATAAGATGTATTCCTTCCAATACCATTTCCAAGGATCTTCTGAAGTCCGTACCCTATCCGCGAATACATCCGTTCTGTCCGGAAGCGACCTGTGCGAGCGTATTCTATCCGAGTTTGGTTCCATATCATGTACTCTTAGTGTGGATATGGAAGAGGTGAATTGCGATAATAGGGTTGAGGTGAAGCGTGAGTATGGTAAGAAGTTTGATAAACCTACAAAGCCTAAGGCGAAACCTGTGAAGCCCAAGGCGAAGCGTCGAAAACGTTGGAGGTCTCGTTCTCCTGTAAGGCGTTGGAGGTCTCGTTCGCCAATCAGTTATAATCGAGTATATAGTATGAATAATTATTAAAAAAATGTTGAACGGTTGTTCTTTATCCGTATTAATTATCGCCGGCTTGTCCAGTCTGGGCATGGTTGGTCTTGAGGCGTACACGATCGCTATAGACTACCCTCTGAACATCTTCACCGACTCGTCTGTACAGTACAATTGGTCTGGCATTCTGTCTTGTATTGAATTGGGCACGGCATTCGGCGTGTTGATGTTGGCTTCCGTGACAGCTATTCCTTATTTGGAGGTGTTGAACATTGCGAACCGCGGTCCTTTAAAGTTTGCAACTATCTACTATGCTGTGTTTTCGTTGACATCTATCGTTATCGCGATGTACCGTGTTTCGGAGACCGGCATGTTTTTGGACATTGGCATATGTTCTCGGACGGAGGGTGATTTGGTGTGTCCTACGGTATTGTACCGTACGGAAATGGAGATTTCGAATACGAGCGATTGTAAATTTAACAATTTTGCGGACTCTCCTAGTGTTTGGAATACGAACGGGGTGGCTCGAATCGACTGGTCGAACAAGGAGATGTACGACAAGAGTTCACAAGGTGTTTTGTTCAGTGCATTCAAGGCGGCAAGGGGGGAGGTTACAATTTCAGAAGATGAAATGACATTGTACCACGACTGTTGGTATTGGGGTTGCGATTCTGTGTGCAACGATAGGTACACCATTAATCGGGCTCTTGCATTTGCCTCCTGTGTCGCTTCCGTGATGTATTTGGCGTTGGCTACTCTGTCTGGCGTACAATCCGGGTTTGATTCGGATTATCAAGATGTTCCTATGGAGGAGCCCGTTACGAAGCCCGTTACGAGGCCCGTTACGAGGCCCGTGAATGATGAAAATCCAGTGTTTAAACTGGACGATTTGCTCAAAAAGCCGGATCCCTCCGACATAGAGGCTCAGACTCCCAACAAGGCCTCTTCCTCTGGCGAAGGAGACGTACCCGGGGTGCCCGACGGACCCGATGTGCCTGACGGACCCGATCTGCCTGACAAGCCAAAGGGATGGAACTTCAGGCTTCGCATGTGAAAGTATATCACAACAAACGATCTTACTACGAATACAAATGCCACCATGGTCAAATCGTAAAGCCATAGATCCCATACAAAGTTTACTCTATTTTCAAAGTTTTGAAAGACTGGGCAATCTGTGTTGCACAATTCTCGTAGAGTGATGCATGCTGAATCGCACTTTTGTTCGTATTCCATAAAGATAAGGAGTGTGCTTATGGTGTATGGAACGGTGAACGCTAGTTTCCATACGAGTGCGGCGTTGTAGAGTCCCGTGTCGTGCCCGTGCGTGTCTATTGCATATGCAAATACTAGAAAGCTAATCAGTAGTGTGGAAACACATGAAGCTACTATCATAGATGGTTCATCTACAAAAATAAGTACAAAGCAGGACGCGCTGAATATTCCCCATCCTAATCGCCTGAAGAGGTTGTTGTTTTCGTTGGACATGGTGCAATTCCAGAATTGTTCACAGCAGCGCGTTGGGTTCCATGCGAATACTTCCGTTTTTTGGTATTCATGGTGGCATATTTCACATGTAGTCTTCTTGGATTCATCTATCCAATGCTGTAAGCATTTTGCGTGTACATCTCCAGTGGAACCTTTGCACATGCATGGGTGTACGAAGGGTCCTTCTTCTTCTAAACATATTCTACAACTCATTTAAAATACAAAATACAAATATATATAGGTACTTTTAGAATTTTAATTCTCCGGTGTTTGCCTCTAAATCCGTAAGCTCTTCTGCCATAAGTGATTTGCTTTCGTCTTCGTTTACTGAAGGTTCTTCCGTTGATTTTTCTGCTATGCACCAACTGACCCAAATTCCCAATGTAACCGCGAATAATAGTAGCCCAGCAGCAAAAACCAAGTCTCCAAGAAAAAGATACCATGCCCCGGTAAAGCCCGCAAAAGTTAGAATTTTTACCCAAGCCGTACCCAAAGCAGCACAAGAACCACCGCAGGAAACCTCGGAAAGAAACCCTATCGGAAAAAGACAACTTGAACAACAGGATGTACATGCGAATCCACTGCTAATCGAACAAACGCATGGATTACACCCGCTCACGCACGATAACATGCCAAAAAATATCCCACCTAGAATTTGCCAAATAAGATTCCAGACCATGAGCCAAATTGGCCACAGCACACCAACAGCAGACACGATTGCTCCACTAAATGTCCAAGATGTAATATTATCTCGACCATTACGGGTTGTACAGCCGGGTAATGTATCCATTTACTAATAACACTCATAAGTAATATACCATAAAATTAATGTTTGCCTATAAATATAACACAATAATATTAATATGCACTGGTATACTATATGCATTTTAAGTGGGTTTTGTCTGGCCCTAGTAGGCTGGGTCGTATATTTCTACCGTAAACGAAAGAGAATTATTCTTGACGAACCAATGATAACCAATTTAATGGAGTACGAACCTCCAGTATTAGACCTGTAAACCCGTATGTTCTATGTTACAATCACCTAGGGGAAACCCTCTTATAAAATATCTAAACTCGTGCGTCTCCGTCTTCCAACATTCTCCACATGCGCCCGTTTCCATGGGTTTTACGCCTTGTGCTTCTATTCTCTGTATGGCTTCTTTTTTAGTATAATATGTCCCAATGACCTTCATCTGAGACTGATAGAATTCTGTGTTACGGTATACAAAGTAAATCATTTTAATCCTGATATGTATTTTTAATACCAATTAATCCTGATATGTATTTTTAATACCAACAACTGTGGAAACTTCCGTGGCAACTCCAAACGCAAAAAGTACATTGAAGAATAGTACTGCCATTTTGAAAAAGTGGACCGACAACTTGAACCCTATCGGGATAATAATGCCCAATGCAAATGACACTACGTAAACGACAATACCCACCATGACAATATCGGTATAGCGTAGGCCCAAGCAGTCTATTTCGGATAGGGTAATCGGTATGTCTTCTTGTAGGCGTATAGCGATGTCTTTTACCCCGTCAAAGTTGCGTAGTGCCCAGCTAAAGGGTGCGGTTCTGTACAGCCATATGAATGCGTCTGGAAATTCTGTTCTAAACCAAAAGGTTGGTGACCATAGGTATCCCATGTTATCAAATGAGCTGAGAGGCACTTCTGCTGTACAGTTGGAGAATGTGGTACTTTTGCTAGCTAAAAAGCATAGTTCTGGATCGCATGAGTCTGCCAGACCGGGGTAGTATTGGCAGAAACACTGTGGGTAGGCTACATCGTGAAGCCATGCAAATATGTCGTCTACCAAGCAGTTGGGTATGTTGGGCAGACAGGTGTACAGGTAGCCATAGACGGCGTACATGTAGATGGCAACGGATATAATAAAGCTGTTGGGCGCCATCGTCGCCATGGCGTAGACTGGAAATTGAGTGTACTGTTGTAGTCCGTACAGTCCTGCCCATACTGCCAGTTGATATCCCCATTGCGCGCTGATGTACGTCAGACGTTGTTGCGTGGTGCTTGTGGTGCAATATATGACTTCCATGGAACATGAATTTGCAAATGGGTATGTGATGATGTAACCAAGACCGTAGCCGGTGAATGGTACATAGGTGTCATCGACGGTGCTCAGGAATTTGGATCCAATGTCTACGAAATCTAGGTCATTTCGTATGGCCCAATTTGCAAACAGGTATTCCCAATCCTTCCCGGCGAGTTTCATGGGAGACAGCGCCTGTGTTGCGTTGGAGAATGAGCGTCGTAGAGAGGTTCCGGCGTTGTTTGCTTCCCCTGTGATGTTTTCAAATGCTCTACTGGCCGCGTCTTCCAACAGAGCCCCCATGTCTTCTCTGTATGATTTGGCCCTACGTTCTTGTTTCTCAAAGTAATCGACAAATGAAGGTATGATAACTTCTGCGTATGTATATACATAGTAGTTTGACATTCTCTCTCCTTCTTTGATCACCGTGTTGAGTAGGTTGTCCACAATAACACAGTTTAGACATACGTATGTGTCTTCCTGTTCGTGGCATGGTCTTATGTCAACGTTTAATCCCGCTGCTCCAAGTATTGGGGATACAAATTGCTGTGCTTTTAGTTTCGAATGTGTGGTTGGTCGTTTGGATGAGAATTGTTTGAATAGAGGCGGTATTCTGGTCAATGACTTTTTAATGTCTGATATGTGTTCTACGACATCAAATCGGCGTTTGAGCACTGCTGATACGTGAATGGAGTTTTTCATTACTTTGAATTCGTGGCCGAGTTGCATGGCGTGTGGATATGCTTCGGATGCAAATTTGCTGGCGTGTATATAGAATCTGTACATGTTGCTGACTCCTGTATTCCCATGTAACACGTTTGGATACTCCTGAAATGCCGTGTGCACCCATCGGTCCACATTTTTCATCGTAAATGTGCTACTAGCAAAGCTTCTTATTTTGTTCAAAGCTGGTAGATACAAATCCAGATTGACATGATCGTGTTTCATGATCCGCATCATTTCGGACGCTCCCAGATCACCAAAGACGTGGCGTAAATATAAAATGGAGGCGTGTCCTACGTCGTATCCCATGACATATTTTCTTTTCCAGTTGTACAGAAGATCTTTTGGTATAGGCAAATCTGTGATGTTCGCGATTTGATCGGCGATGTACCTCTGTTCCAGACATTCTTGTATTTCTATTTGTTCCAGAGGCCTCATTTGGTTCCACGTGTAGTTTTTGTACCGGTGTACCATGATATCGCATCTAGAAACCCCGTCCCAGTTGATTTTTTCAGCAATGTGCAATGGCGTGTCTGGACTACTAAAAAACACGTGTTGATGTCCGGTCCCTCTCATGCTGGAACAGCCTATGCTACAAGATGGGTTCAAGGTAATTGCACATATAGCAGATTCTATGGTTTGGCATACGCTTTTAAAGGCTCCGCCAATGGCTCGAATGACTTTCATCAATGGTTCAAGGACTGGAACAATGATAGACCAAAGTTTGGACATTTGTCGTAGTAGCATGCTGAAGAATTTGCTGATAAGAAGCCATAGATCAGTGAAAAAATTGTCGATGACCCCTCCCGCGGAGAACAACTCTACAATTCCTCCTATTACTTTGGCAATCAGTGCAAACAGTTCAAGTACAGCTTGGCTCATGATTTTTTTGAATATGGTCAAAATTCTATCGATGGTAAAGAAGAATTTGCCCGCTCCTCTGTGTATACCGTCCATAAAGGTGCCAAATGCTTGGAAGACGCGTCTCAACCAATCAATGATCAAATTCAATTGATTCACTATAAGATCAAAGGTGGGCTGTTCTATGCTTTTTCCGGTGGTCGCCCCTCTTATAATATCACTGAACCATAGTAAAAAATTGTTGTAGAATCGAAGGTTGACAATGATAGTATCGAGTCCGCTGTACATCATTCTTGCTAGCCCTTGTTGTACTCCGGGCCCTACTAATTTTACTGGAAACATTGCTGCCACCGAGGCGGATGCTCCTGCCGCTGCTCTTTGAAGATCACACAGGCGTTCCGAAAAGTCAAGTTTAAAGTTTTGCGTGTCCAATTCCAGAAAGCTAAAGGCTGTCATGGTCATCCAACGAGCCTGTTGTGTGACTAGGAACACTCCGGTTCTCCATGTCATACTTGCGGAACAAATGATGTCGTAGGAGCCATACAACTGGCAACTTTCTTTTTTGTAGCTGTATGTGATATTGGATACGTTCCCCAACAGGGCATTGTCCCATTCGTCTTCGTTGTATTGCAATACATCGGTTGCTAGTAAATCGTAGGCCATGGACTCACAGTAGTCGTTGTTTTCCGAGTTGTAGGCTGGTGCGAACTGTGACAGGATGTCGTCTATTCTATAAGCCAGTTCGTCTGCCAATGCAAAGTAGTTTTCAAAATGATAAGACCCACACCAGTGATGTTGGTTGTTGTACAGATTGGTGAGAAGATCATTTCGAAATGCTTTTTGAGTGACCTCTTGTTCAGCATCCGGGTAGTAGAATATACATTTGCATGTACTATTGTGTTCTAGTGGTAGGGACGGGTTGCATGTGCACCCTGCCGTGTTGTTCCCTGTACAGTAGTCTATTTCGTTTCTGGTGTGTCGTCTGGACATGCATGGTATATCGTCTATTTCTCCGCTCCATATTCTGTCGTCTCCCCACCCACAGTTCATGGGCACGTCTAGGTAGTTTCCTGTAACAATTTGTGGCATTGCTAGAACGGTGCGTACGACCAATCGGTTCCATTCAATCATTTCCATCCATGCCAATTTTAGTGGAAAGAACCACGCGTCCATCAGAAACCCTTCAAAGGCCATTCGAAATTGCATGACCAATGGGTACCAGTAATTTGCTTGTAGGCTTGGCTGGCCACAGTATGGATCGTACAGTTGATTGTCACCGAATGGATTCTCTGCTGTAATTTTGAGTGGGAAGTTACCGATCGGTATTTCACACCGACACTTGCCTCTCGTCTTGTCCCATTCCATATAATCGCGCCTGTACTCGCACGAATAGTGTATCTCTCTGTCCAACATTATTCCGTCGTATCGTTGAAGGGCTGGCCACATGTATTGTTCTTGGAAGAAGAGAGACTTCCATAACAATTCTCCTATGAGTTTGTTTCCACCGTACAAAAGGTTTATGGGTATTTGAACACCGTAGTATACCGCGCATGGTCCTTTAATATAGCCATACCTAGATGGTTTTGTACAATCGAGCAACACGTGTTCCGGTACTCCTTCCAATACAAAGTTGGATTCTCCAGAGAACAGATTGCTTATGGAGCCTTTGATAATTTTGCTGGAGAGCATACCGACCCAGTGCATCATGTTGGTGTTTCCGTGGTTCCATAGTCCCAAATGAAGCAGGGCTTTTTCAAAATCCATCGCTTTCATCATATAGTCTGGATTGGTGATGAATTTTGGAATCGGGATAATCATATGAAGCACGGTTCTATACACAACATGAGCGGCTTCCATTCCAGCCAGCCACAACCGCGCCTGTGTTGCGCATATAAACTGTTCGGGTGCCCCCTTGAGGTAGAATTCTGGGACAAACAGTTGTATGATCTTTTCGAACAGTGTTAGTCCTACTTTATCGACATATGTTGCTGCTTCTAGACCGGCCGAGCCGACATGGTATACTAATTTGGTCATGAGTGGCATTTTGCTGTAGGGCGGCAGGAGTTGAATCACCTCTTGTATGACAGCAATCGGTATATTGAACAGGTGATTCAGTAGCCGTGGTAGGTGCGGTGTACCAACTATTATAAAGCCTAGATCAAATATGTCGGTCAACCCATCGCATATACAAGAAGCTATTTTTTCTTGATGCGAGATAACCAATTGTGTATTGTAAAATGTCTGTGTAAGGTTCCAGTCGTTTACAATGGCATTGTCGTATATTTCATTCTTTCCCGCAAAATCCGATATTGATTTGAACAGCGAGATAAATGTAAACAATATGAGCTTAATGGTCTCTACTACAGTTGTCATGTCACATTTAATAGCGATTGAAATCGACCCCGCTGTGATTTGACCAATGATGGTACTGTAATAATTGTATACTGGAATTAAAGCATCGTAGACCAGACGTAAGAGTTGGAGTAGACTAAACAATACATCTTGGAAAAATGGACCCAAGAGTGTTCGAAACAGGGTGTCGCCTCCACTGAGAAAGTATGAATACCCTTCGTGGAAGGCGATTGCCACGCCGACTACCGCCCCAAACCTAGCCAAATTGAGTGCTTGGCTTGGTAGGCCGCTGATAAAGACAAATGCCCGACCGACCGCAATGGAAAATATATCCCCAACCAGATCCACGGTGGAGGTTACCATAAGTGCCAAATTGGTCTGAATGAGTGCATCCATGGCCGGTTCGGTATGAATCTTGTCCGCGTCCAGCAACGATACCACAAGATACGTAAACACCGCTGATACCATCAGCAAGCCTACGAATAAGAATAGAGCTATTATCATTTACAGATATATACAAATGCTTATATAGTTTAATAAAACCAACAGTAGCGCCATTGGGGTTTTTCTTCTCGTGCAAATTCTTCCAAATTCTTTATCATATTATTTGCTACTCTGCTCTTCTCTACCTCCCCATAAAACAGAGACATGTTGTACATTTCGGCGTATAATTCGCCCTGTTTCTTAATTTTCTCGTCCGTCCCGTTGTAAATCAATACCCGTTTTAGATCGTTACGATTTATGGCTTCTCTAAATTCCTCTACCATAGCGAGGCTTTCCATATCTTTGTACATGAAGACGGCAAGGTCCATTTTGGAATAAAAGGTTTCGATAACCGATCGGAAGCGCGTGTTTCCAGAAGTGTCCCACAGTTGTAAATTATTGTAGACCATGCAATCCACGCCTATCGTGGGCACAATGGTCCTTGCCCCTCTTATCGTGTTTAGTAGTGTAGTCTTACCCACACCGGAATCGCCCAGTAATATTGCTTTTAATTTCATATAAATACACGACGGGTATATATATATATGGTTTCTATAAAACCGTGTTTTCCTCCAAATTGGACCCCCGATGACGAAGTGTTCGAGTGTGCCAGATGTTCCGTGCAATTCACCATGATCAATCGAAAACATCATTGTCGGGCGTGTGGCAAGATATTTTGTGCCACATGTAGTGGTCATACCGCCTCTATACCAAGCTACGTCCACAGAGTATACAGTGGTAGCGGGGGATTGAGGCTCTGTTCCGGGTGCAACATGCTAATTGTTGAAAAGAAGAGAAGCAAACGCATGATTTTCATTTTTTCCCTTCTGCCTCTAAAGATAAAAGAGTTGGAAGTTCTCCTTCAAGTCAATCATGAGTGGAACATTGCGGCAAAATACAACATTGGCGTGTTTAAAGCGATACAGTACAAGACCGGCTACAAGAAATGGATGGGTATCGAACGTCGCCTATTGTCTACGCACTGGAGGGAGTTTGTGGGTCACAACCGGCTTATGGTTCAAGTATTGAAGGGGTTGGTTGGCGTTAAAAACCTGTCCGAATTTGTAAGGCATTTCAAATGCACCAAGAAGAACACCTCGTGTGCCGATTTGTACTGTGACGGCATGTGTCACGACAGCTTTCAACCGTACGATATTTTAGAACTGTTGTACAGCCAACAAACGACGGCACTTTTGGAAACACCCGAGCTAGAGTCTTGGATTGGCACCACCATGAACCACATGCACCCCAACTGGTTGATTCGGTTTCTTCCTTGGTTGTTGCAAATGGGGAAAACACCGGCAGCCCAACGCATTGTAAGCAACAACTTAATTCCGTTGGCATTGGACAACATAGACTTTGCTTACGCCATGTACTTTGAATGCGAAATGTTACAGGCTTCCAATTTGAAATCCTACTACATCGCTATCCAATCACGTCTAATGTCCGGACTGGCAAGGGACGTACAGGAGGACATTCGCAAATCCCACAAATTTTTACGGTTGTGCGAAGACCCGAAGCGTCTGATGCGTCCGATAAAGGTAGAGGGTATTCGTTTGCCGTACGACCCAAACACCATAGTGAAGAGTATCGACCATACTCGGATTCATCAGTTGAACAGTTTTACAAAACCGTGGGTGATACCAATGGAAACTTCCCGTGGTCGTATATGCGTATTGCAAAAAGACGACGATCTTCGAAAAGACAGGCTGGTGATAACTACCATGCACATACTAATGGTGCTTGAATCGTCTCTGGTATTTCACACCTATCGCGTGTTTCCCATAACCACGGAACGGGGCTGGATCGAGATGATACCGAATGCCAAGACCGTGTATGACATTCATCAAAACAGTAGCATACAAAATTATATTATCTCCTTCAATAGAGACAAGTCGGCCGATTCACTACGCACCAATTTCATGTATTCGTGCGCGTCCAACTGTGTGTTGGGGTACATGCTTGGTCTAGGGGACCGAAATTTACACAACATACTGGTCTGTGGAGAGACCGCGACCCTTGCACATATTGATTTCTCTTATTTGATGGGATACGACCCGAAAAACATCGAGTCCACGGAAATGAAAATCACCTCTGGTATGGTGGACATGTTGGGCGGCTATGGGTCGGATGAATTTGAAACCCTGAAATATACATGTACCAATATTTACAACAAGCTACGAGTGCACACCTACTTTTGGTACGTCTTGTTTCGATATTTGGCAGTTAGCAACCCCGGTATTTACCCACATTCTGGCGATTTGAAAACATTGCAAACGCATATTGAGAACCGTTTGATGCCAAGTGCAAGCGAAGAAGAGGTGAAGGTGGCCATTGTAAAGTCGTTAAACAGCAACTCGGATTCGTGGAAATCTTCGATATCGGACATGGCGCATTCTTTGCATACAAACCTAACCGGCATGTTGTTTAATTTGGAATTGTAAAGTATATAAGCGTTATGACCTTAAACAAATGAAAAAGATAGAGCTAGAAGATGAAGGGCCATGCTCGTTTAAGTGTATTCTTGTCATGATAATGGCCACGCTTATTGTTCAGGTATTTCTGATGACGCTTCCGGTAGGGGTGGGAGTCGTGGTCTACGGTAGGCACCATGAAAAGTTCGAAGCGGCCGGAAACCTAGACGCCAAAGCTATCGTATCCAACGTAAACCATATCCGTGATTTTCCAATAAAGGACCTCGCCGATGCGTCGAAACGCGCCACCATAGACGGTGTAAGGCTGTTGAAACGGTTGGAAGAACTATCCATTAAAATAGACAACAATACAGACATTTTTGGCGATGTGAAACGAGTGTTGCATGCGGCTTTGGGTCCATTGGACGGTGCCAATAAATTACTTAGTCCAAAGATGCGAGGCACATTTCTTATGATAGTACAAAAAATAATGCGTATTTTGGACAACATGACAGACGACGAGATACATAGACTTATTGAAAGCGCGGCAAAGGCGTCGGAAGCCGCGTCGCACATGCTCACCGACAACAACATAAACAAAACGATGCATATCATGAACGATGCGGACGAGACGATGATGAAATTTGACAAGATGTTGAGTAAATTTGTTAATTAATAGTATATAATTAATACATAGTGTATTCAAATGAGACTTTATCTACTTGTATTTCTACCTTTAGTAACCTCTTATCACACCACGGACCAAATTATGAGCGAAATCCGTAAAGAGTGCGACAGAGAAGTTCATTTATCGTGTAATATGCATGGTGACATTCTTGTAGTAGACTGGAAACAAGAACTTCCTCGTGGTGTAGTATGGACCTTCAACGAACATGCTAGAGAGAGGATCACCGCGGAATTGGCACTAGAAATGGTTCTGGAATTAAAACGTTTGTCCCCCAAGGATCGCGTGACCATTGTGCCGATCGTAAATGTCTGGGGACGAAAAGAGGTGGAAGCGGGGCGCATATGCACGCGCAAAAATAAAAATGGGGTGGACCCAAACCGCAATTACCCACCAAAGAAAGCGTACCATTACGCTCGGTATTCCGAAGAGTACGAAGGCCCGCATCCACTGTCTGAACCAGAGACTCAGCTGGTATCCAACTTGTTGGTGAATGCTACCCGATACGTCAATGTACACTCCGGTGAGTATTCCTTGTACATGCCGTGGGACAGTCTTCGTTCTAGACCACCGAATTTCCAAATCATGCGCGACCAGTTGGAGAGATTTCGTAAACATTGCAAAGAGTGTAGGGTCGGGCCAGCCGCCATTACCAGTTTCTATCGAGCATTTGGTACAAGCGTGGACTATGCCATACAGATAGGTGTACCCGAAGCCTACACATTTGAAATCTTTGGAGCCAGATCGGCCAATTGTGCCCACATGTTCAACCCTATCGGAAACATGGAAACCAAAATCATCGATATGTGGAAACCAATCATGATCATGACGCTATCTCCATGTATTGCCTGCTAATTACCTGCTGCCCACTATCGTCAGCCTAAAATAAATAGGCCTGTGCACCTGTATGACGATTTTGAGAGGGCCCCCTACTCAGAGAAAAACTTTTTTTTCCCTAAATCTGTTAAACATCGAACAGCATATATACTATTACCTGCTAATGCATACACGTAATACCATAGGAATGCATGTTTATTAAAAATATAAAAAATTTTTTTTTTTTCAAATAGAGGGTCTCTCTCCAAAGAGGTCAACAGGGACATAGGCCCATTTATTTTAGGCTGACGATAGTGGGTAGTATGGACACAGTATAGACTAACATGGTCCGAAGTGGCCCGACATGAGTTGTTCTATGGTGTGTACCAGTCCCTTGGTATCCACCTGATGTTTAACCCAATCGACGTAGGACATGTCGCTGTCCATGTTTTGTATTTGATAGGAATAATACATGGTTTCTATGTACACGGAAAGGTATTCGATGTCTGTACCCAAGGAAGATTCTTCGCTGTATACCTTTTCTTTGGCATCGATGACGGTTTGAAATTCTTTCCACATCAAAAATACAACAATGTTTCTTATGTCGGTTTTGTTGACGATGGCAAACCACGAAGGTTTTGGACTCGGCAAATCGTCCAAGGTGTTGAGTATGATGTTTCTGTCAAGCGAGCGGTGTTCTTGAAGCTGAACAAAGAAATCCCGCATGACATTCCTATTGTTGGTTTGATGCAAGAGCTCACGCATCTTATTAAAGTGGGATGTATAATCCATTTAGTAGTACATGTTATATATTTATAGCTAAACTTTACCCTCTGCAAACATAATCCTACCTGTGGTGGTTTCCATATAAAAATTTTCCTTTTCAAACGCCTTTTCAAACTGATTCACCGCTTCTGTCCACGACTTGCCAACCTTTTTACCGTCAATCTGGTCGATAATAGACCCAACACGGAAGTTCATGGTATGGAATGCGTCGGAACCCGGTATAATTTCACAAACGACAACCCTATACTCGTTTTGTTTGTGTTCTTGCATGTATTCTCTTAGTCCCATTTGCATCGCATCGTCCAAGCGTAGCGTTTTGACAACGAGGCCATTTGGGAGGGTGGCAACTTCTTTTGCACTTTTGGAATCCGTAAGTGATTCTAGAAATCGAACGTTTGGTTTGTCCATGTCTGCCAACGGTTCATATGTAAAGGTAAGATCCTTTTCACCGGCTTGTGTCTTTACCTTTAGCGATACCGTGGCTCCAAATTCTTGTCTATGGATGATGTCCTTCATTGACAGCGATACATTGAGTTTTTGGTACCAGACATCGCCAAATGTATCAACTTTAAGACCATTGATGTGTGTGATCAGGTCAAACTTTTGAATGCCTAGTTTATGAAACATGCTCTTCTCGACCACATCCCTGATGATAACGCCTGATTCTGCTCCATAATGTGCCAGAGCCGCTTTATTTGCATTGCATGTTCGAAATCCCAAACGGGGCATGTGCAATAGGCGGGGCGGTAGGGCACTTTGCGGTACACCGGGTGCAATTTCTTCCTCTTTCTCATCACAGAAACTTTGAAATCCCGCTTTGCGCATGTTTACAATTTCTTGAGGGTTGTCGTTATGAACATGTGTCATAACCTGTTTAAGCATGGCGTACGATCCCTGCTTGTGTAGGACATGTTTTTGGTACCAGTCTCCCAATGAAACACGTGTTATTCTACCGTCTGTCTTCTTGAAGCCTCCCAAATTGTGCTGTTCCCACATGTTGTTTAGTTTGATCGCATCGACTTCAATTCCATCTTCTTCCAGTTGCTTGAACTGTTTTTTGGCAAATGCCATTTTGATAGCTTGTTGCATCGCCTCTTGCTGTTTATGTTGCTGTTCCACCAGTTGTTGAACAAGATCGGTGTTCCTACTGTTGTCCAGTAATTGATCCAAAACACGTTTTACCCGATTGGAAGGGATGATAATGTTGGTTTCGGTCGCGTTGGTCATTTTCATGCTGTTGATACCGATGACCTTTCCGTCCAAAAGACACGGGCCTCCACTATTTCCGGGTTCGATGGTGGCAGTGGTAACGATATACTCTTGCTCGTTGGCATGTTTGATACCGCTTACGCGCCCGTCTGTGAATTGCTGGTACTCTGTTCCGTGTGGGTAGCCTCTGGTGATGACTCGTGGGGCTTTTAGGTCTTTGAAGTTGGTGGGATGAACTTGGTCGGAATCTCCCATCTCCAAGGTTGGAATTTCTTCCTTACCATATTTGCCATTGAGAATGCTGGTGACTTGACACAGAGCATTGGAGTCCATTTTACAAACCGCCAAGTCTAGGTCGGTGCTTATTCCTGCTGGATATACTCGGATGTTAGTGTTTTTATCCGCTGGTAGTCGTATGAATACCATTGTTGCTCCGTTGACAACGTGTGCATTGGTGATAATAACCGTATCGGCTCCATGTTTGTAGAACCATCCACTTCCAGCGGCCATGCCGGAATATCCCCTCCCGTTTTTAGTTTTCACGATAAATTGTACTACTGAGTTCAATTCCATTTATAATATAGGTATACGTTAATATATAGTTATTTAAACTTATTTTTGAGTTCTCTCCACTTGGATAAATCATAACTTTCTTTTGCTACGTAGAGTGTATAGTCTGAATAGAGAGCAACGAATTCGCCATGGTTTCGGTATATTTTGTTGTTTTTTAGACGCACTTCGTTTTCCCCTGTAAAGTCATGAAAGTCTATAACCTCATAATCCGTTAAGCCGGGACAAACTTTTAGATTCATTTCATTGATGCGTTCGTCGTGGCAATCGTGAATGTTGATAGCGGCACATGATACGATAAACAGTAATAGGAGAAACATTTATATAATTTTGTAGCTTAATTTATACTGCCGATCATTCGTAACATGGGTACCGATATGGATAATATGCTTCTTGGCAAACACTATTGTAGTGTACGTACTCTGTCATAGCATACATCGAATAGCTGTTTGATGTCTCACTCCAGCATCGATAAGAACCGAAATAGCTATAACCACCTCTTGCGTAATTTTCACAGTAGCAACTGCCACTACCGTACCATGGATTCTTCCAGATAAGGCCAAACCAGCGCGTGTCCGGATTCATATTCTTTCCGCCGTTCGCACTCGTTCTTCCACAATGATCGGCACATGCCGAGGCACTACCAAAGCTTCCTGCCCAAGATTCACTTCCCACATCGCATTCAATGGCTTGACCTCTCCATGAAGCAGACCAGCATCGTTTGGATCTGACGTCGTCTAACGCTGGACCATACAACTCACAATAACCGGGCTTGCTTCGTTCTGCATCTTGACCAGCGGCAACTAGGACAGCGAACATTTCGCAATCTGATCTTTCAGCACATTTAGTATTGCACCCTATTTCGTTCATCTGTGTATTAAGTCTCTCTAATAAAACCCTTTTTGTCCTGCCATTCAATCCGCGTTTGAGACCCATAAGATCACCATACGCCTGATTCCAATTCTCGGTTCTCCAGTCATTTGTACTCGAGTGCCCCTCACCTTGTGCTTCATACAAGTCGGGCGATTGTTCATAAGAGGCGCCGCCGGTGCCGTCACATGGATTTCCACTTCCTGTATGGCCTATTTGCAAATAACACTTTTGCGCCGGTCTATATTCACCAAACATGTGTTCTGAATTCGCTATTTTTGTATCTTTACCGGCATTAGGATGACTACCGCCAACACTACACGGTCTACAACGACCCTCGTCTCTTGTTTGACTTGTTTGCAATATCTCGCCATTTATCGTCTCCGGTTCGGGTTTTGCACATTCGGTGACCTTTTTGCATTCATTCTGCCGGGTCTGGTCTTGATAGGTTTGACCTTTGCATATACTACATTCGTTCACGGTACCCGTGGAATATTTCCCCGTTGTACAGTCTAGACATTTATCGTCTTCGGCTTGTGTGCCTGCTCCACATCTGGTCTCAGAAGTTCTCTTTCCATTTACTATAACTGCTCTGTATCCAGTTGTTAATCCGGTACAAGAAGCCTTTCCTGTGTCAGTTTGAAATGTACCAGTCCCACACCAAATACACTCACTCTGTCCCGGGTAGGGTTGTTTTTCCCCGGCTAGACAATCCTTGCAACTCGGATTCCCAAGTCCTTTTGCATATTTACCTGCCAAACAATCATCACATTCCGTTCTTCTCATTACACCGCCCGTAGATTGGCCCGCCGGACACAGATTGCACTGACTGCTCGGCAAGGAAGTTTGTTTAGAAAGAGGTTGGTATTGTCCAGTCGGGCAATCGTCACACGTTCCTCCGGTTTCGTATGTGCCGGGATCGCAATCTGTACAAACATTGTTTCTTATTTCTTGTCCATCGTCACACGTTAGGCATTCTGTATTTCCACCCGCACCATACGCTGTAGAAAAGCAAGCCGTGCCTTGTACATTATTTATATATGGACAATTGTCTATGCATTTTTTGCATTTGTCGGTGGGGTTGGTTTCGCCCTGACCGGTTTCGTCTTGATATGTATTCGGTGGACATAGTGCACAATCCCGTATTCCATCCCATACGACACCGTACCTACCACGCGGACACGGGAAAGCCTGTTTGTGTATAATTAAATCGTTGTTTCCATCTTTTGTCATTGGTACATAGTGATTTTCTGGTGCTTCTTCAAATGTTTGTCCATTCCAAAACTTGTAATTGTATGCGGCCTCAAATATACTGCCGTCTGAATCGGTCAATTCAATAGACGGTATAATCGGATCGCAACCAATCAACTTGTTGTTCACTCCATCGTAACAGAATTTGAAATCTGCTGGTACTTTTGTCGGATTGTAATTTTGAATGGACGAACTACCGGATACGCATTGCAATGTACCAGCACAGTCTACGTCCGTCGAACATGGTCCTTCGCCTGTGTGACATGGTGTTTTGTACCCACAAGTACCAAACGGAGTAATGGTTACTTGAATTTCTCCCGCGACGGATCCTTCCCACTCAGTAGACGACAGTAATAACGATTGTGAACCAATATAAGCGTCTCCTCCTAGGTAATTCCCCTGTTTCAATGCTTGCGTTACATGGGATTGAGTGGACCATAGTTGTTTTGGATAAAAACGCATTGTGACAACGGAGGTGGGATTGGGTTCCGGGCAGCGTCCACCACCTCCCGTGGGAATCAAACAACCATAGTCTGTCACTTCCGCATTTTCAGCATCGGACGAATAAGGCGTGATGATACCGTCGTCGCACGAACATGCTCGGCCTTTCCATGTCATTCCAGACTCTTCGTTCAGTTTACATGCGCACGACAAGGCATTATTAGAAACGATGCACTCGCCACGATTCAGCCCGGAACAGACTTTAAATTCGGATACATCACTCATCCAATCGTTGGCGTGTACACCCGGACATTTCTTACAAAAGTACGAGGCGTCCCTTTCATTGTTGGTGTAGGCGTCGTACGATGATTTTACTTTTATTTTCTCAACTTTTGAAGATGGTAAACTGGACCAATCCAACAATTCTACCACTTTAAACCCAGCAGGACAACACTGATGCTCCCATAAATTGGTCGTTGGACAGACACACGAGGCATAATTATTATCACCGGGTTCTTCTTGACAGACACCCCCCAAGAGACATGGTTGACACTTGTATCGGCAGTTCTTTCCCGTAAAACCATCCGCACATTCCGAACAAGATTCTTTTTCTGAACTAAAATGATTGCATACATCCTTCCCTTCCAGTGTCATGGTGATGTCGTCGTAACACAGAGCGTCTTCGGCCACCTCCGGAATTAAATTGGTGAATTCCAACTGCTCGATTCCGAAATTTTTCGACCTAGAACCAATCAACCCCTTTTCTATGTATCTGAAATAAACTACAAATTCGTTTCCGGTTTTTCCCATTTGCAACTCGTATTGAAAATTCGAAGGATCGCTAATAAATATACCGAAACAATATTTGTTCAATGGAATCATTCGCAAATCGTTGTACTTTGAACATTCGAGCTTGGCTTCTTCCAGCTCATACATTTTTCCATCTGTTATAGCTTCATAATAGAAGTAATTCGTTTGTCCCGCTTTAAAATAAGCATCCGGCGAATGTTCAGGCTCTCTCAATTGATACTGATCTTCTTGGCCGCACATGCATTCCGTGTTTTGAAATATTCGTTCTACGCCTGAGATAGACGAACCAAACAAGCATTTTCCATATCCGCCACACATTGTATCACGGTTAAGTCCATCAAAACCAACACATGGGGTAGAACACTGTGTTTTACCATATCCAATGGCACATGTTTCGCACATACCGCCTCCCCATGTACCATATGTATAATCGGCAAAACACTCGCACTGTGCACATGTAATCTTCCTGTCCGAGTTCACTTGGCATTCCAACTCGGTTTGAATTTCTTTGTCTGTACTGCGGTCTTGATAAACAATACTTTTAATAATGGGTTCTTCGCTGATTTCTTTGCATCTACCAGTCAAAATATCTTTGTATTTGTCTGTTCGACAATAGCAGGGCGTGTTTTCTGTACAATCGCCACCAATGGTGTTAAAATGATAATTTCCATTCACAATATAGCAACCATTTGGTCTGTCTGCCAATGATTCAATGGTGGTCGCACCATATCGCTCGCATTCTTCCCACGTTGCTACCTTTGCACAGGTTCCGGTGAACAATAAGAAATTGCATTCATCGTTGTATTTACGCAACGATTCGAGTACAGGTGCTTGGGATTTCAGTTCTGCTTCTTCTGAACCGTCTTCGATGCAAATTGCCTCTGGATTTTTTACTTTTCGATTAAAGAACAATCCTTCGATTGTGATGGTCTGGTCGTACGATTTCCTATCGTTCTCGTCCACGCATTTGTACTCTTGAGAACAGGCAATTTCATTCTTTGTGTATACCCCACTGGCATATGGTGCATATCCACCGGCACCCGTATCCGTATTTGCACAACGACATCCGGCGTTTGTAGCCCAAGATGCAAATGGATACGAATCGCATGCGGCAAGACATTCCTCTAGACTGGAGGCAGAGACGCTCACAAAGTCCGAATGCAAATAGTATGTGTCACTATCAGCACCATAGTCCACGATTTTCCACGCCGCTGATGGCGCATTGTTGTAATTCACTTGGTTGTCCTTTTGAAAACAACCTCTAGGGCGTAATTTATCGTTGGTTTCGAACTCGTCCCATTCCACGCACGAACGGGCGTATGGACGAAACACCTCCGCGCTCATGCGTTTACCAATCACCATGGTATCCCCATCCACCACGATCGGCGCATTGTCCAGTTCATTTCGGTACAAACAACGTTCCGTGCATTCCGTGCCCATGTAATTGTAGTACATAATGTTATCGTCCCCATGGAAACACCCCTTATACTGTTTATCGTCGTACAATTCTTTGGATTCCATCTTGTAAATGTCCGCATAGTTAAAACACTCTTCCAAGGTCACCGAAAGGTCCGAATGTCCCAAGGCAAAGCGTTTATCCTTCACCATAGCGGTAGACGAAGCACTTTTCACATGGCGCAACTGTACGTTCTTACGCAACCAACAATTCGACCCACTGTTAATATACGCATGACAATCGGAAGAAGCCTCGCACAACTGTTCGCATTCGTATTCGCCAACCGCGTGATACGACTCCTTGTTGTAATATGCCCTCTCTGCTCCAGCGTTTCCACCGGCATAATCGCTGTAAAACATGTTGACACTCTTGTGATATTCGTACTGACCGAATGGGTCCACGATGTCGTACTGGTCGTAATTATCGGAATTCAATAAAGTACATGTTTTCACCGATTCACTGTAACATGTACATTCTCCATAGTTGGCATTCATTAAAGCATGAAATCGAAAGCTTTTGCCTGCCATCCCCTTACACCATCGCGAACATCTGGTTAAACGTTCGTGCAAGGTACCCGGATTGTCCGACCCGATGAAATAATCAAATCCATTAACTAAACTATCTGGATTGCAATACTGATTACCAACCTGTCTCACGTACTCCACCCGTACGATTGGCCTTCTCTCGATCGCATGCATTCCGGTCTCAAAGTCAAAGTATTTGGTATCTTTAATGGGCATGTTCCAGTCCTCCCTTGATTTCACAAACCCGTACGATTCGTACCCACCGTGAATCAATAGTCCGGTCTCGTACGCTGCCATATGAGCCTGTGCGACCGGTTTCCCTTCGTACAGTCTGGTCCATTCGCTCGTTGTAAAGTTAAACTTCCACAGATCCCCCATGTCGATGTACGATTTACCACCGTAGATGTACATGGCATCACCGGAAACCGTAGCAGAGTGTGCGTATCGCTGTACAGGCGGTGCATTCGTCGGTATCTTGTACCATTCCTCCGAGGTCTTGTTGTAAGCGGTCAAATAGTGACCATGACGTTTGACACATGGGAACATAGAGGTACATTTGTTTCCGGCTTTTGTATTGTAGTATACTCGTTTGTGAACGCTACAACCGGTCGGGTAATCGAATTCTCCTTCCACAAACACCTTCTTCATTCGGTTTGCGTACAGTTTACAGTCTTCTATGCTCATAGACGCTCTTAATCGGCGCAATGCGGGGCACGAGGTTGAAAATTTACTAGCGGGGTGAGCTGTACATAGGAAATAACGGGTAGTGCCCGGTGAAGCTCCCAGTCCGCTAATAGTTTCGATGTGACCACTGCTTTCAAATTGGTGTATTTCGGAACCAATGTGCTCGGACGCATTGTAAGTATTGTATCCGGTCAGCGTCACTTCCTGTATGTTGTGATTACCGTTCCAAACCACTTCAATATCGTCCGAATTGCAAACTTGGTATGTGTTTCCATCGTATTGAATCTGTGAGGTGACCACAGGAGCCGTAGTAGCCGTAGTAGCAGTAGGAGCCGTCCCAAAATCCAAATAAAAATCGGGATCGACGTCCATGTAGCCCGCGTTCGGCTGTTCGATGCATTGATGGGTGGTGTTACAAACGACTTGGCTTGTACCCGTATACTGGTTCGAATTCCATCGAATGGTTCCTTCTTCCACGTCGTAAATACACCCGTTTGCTCCCTCTACATGCAAATCGCTACATTTGTCATGGGACCAGACATAATTGCCATGTTTGTCCTTGCACAGCTCCGCGTCTACCATAACACCCGCACGGATGGATGGAAACGAATTGTAATCTTTTATAACTATTTTGATATGACGGGCCATCACCGGTTGATGAAAATTCACCTTTTTGGTATCGGTACCGTCAGAGTTGGCCGTGAATTCGCCATCCGAAGTTTCTGTAATTTGTGTAAAGGTGTTGAGGGTGGCGTATTCGATGGCTATTTTGGTCACCCATTGGCTACCGCCAGAGCGCGCCTGTGTCACTACACCTACAACCCGAAACATTCCACCCAAATCTATTTTCATCCAACCTCCAGTCGTGGCCGATGACGTACTCCATGCCTGTGCGGAATCCAACATGGAGCGAGCGTTGTAAGTACCAACCGCACTACCATCGAAAACACTAGAGTAAGACCTCGACAATTCCGGTGGGTTGAGTATCCTAGCGGTGGTTTCATAAATGTTATAAGCAGCATTCGCAACCCAGCCACTTTCCGCACAGGAGGTTGTTCTCATACACCATCCATCTTTGTATGAAATATGAGTAGCACCCTCCACTCTACCTTGATACATGCAGGTTTCCAACGTAAACCCACCACTTGATCCAGCAGTACTTGGGGTCGGACAATGATAATCACTAGCCAGTAAAGTATACTTTGGTGTACGTGGATATTCCGGAAAATCACCTTCCACATTGATTGTATGCGTTTCAGGAACACTAAAGCCCATGGACTCGGCGTACTCGTAACAGTCGGTTGCGGATTTGATGGGGTTTCCCTCCTCTTTGTACACATGCTGTGTAAGTACATTCTGTGATTTGGTCACGCTGTATACGGTGTACTTGTCGTCAAATATATGCGTACAGGTGGTGTGCAACATGCATCTTTCCTCCGCATGTGAAATATAATGACATGAATCGTCCTTTTGGCACATTAGAATACACGATTTTAAGTCGGCATATGCCGTTGAACCGCCAGTGTAAGAGGTGTCCAAGTCCAAGGTGCTAGTGGATACTTCGGCGTGTATTTTGGATAAGGCATACCCAATTTCGGTATCGGTAGTTCCTAAGGGCCCTATTTTCAGGTCCTTTATAAACTCGGGCCAGTTGGCGGCTCTCCATGTAGCGTAGTCCGATGGTATGTAAAATGCACCAACTGCTTTGATGTATACCTCATTGTTGATTAATTTCGCCCTTGCAAGCACGAGCTTAACATTTGTGGTATGGTGCGAATGAAACACGAGGTTCTTGGTACCTTCTTCTTCTTCGATGTAATATGAATAGTAGGACGATGTGCCATCCCAATCGGAACAATTATACCGTTTGGTATATCCGCAGTAACAATTCGTTGTATGGTGTATAAACACATCGTAGTCGCCTTTGCATATGTTATAACACTCCATCAGGTTTGTCGTAACGTATTGTCTGGATTGGGGTTGATTTTTACAATACCCCTTTCTAAATCTGAATGGTCCGCTACTGTCTATTTCTACTATCTCTGCTTCTTCGATACCCGCGTCAATATGTACTCCACCCAGCTCACCCCTAGTAAACTTGACCCGTGCGAGGTCGTCCACCTTCAAACCGGGGATCTTGGTGTATTCGCGTGTTATAAACCCTTCCAAATAACCATGTTGTTCATCGGCACACCGTCCTTTTTGTTGTTTCTGGTACTCCAACACGCCGCCAAAGTACACAATACTATCCTTGTATTCCACCTCGCTGTGTTTGGAACGTCCTTGAATCTCTACTTTGGTCTCAAATGCTTGAGTAGATGCTTCCATGGTACACCGTTGGTGCTGATGCTTCACTTGACCCTCCTTGCAAATTCGGAAGGCCCCTTGTTCCTTTTCTTCCAGATTCAATTTCAGAACATCGTTCATAACTGTCGGCCACTGTGGAGAACCACCAAATATCACCATGGTACCATTGTACAGTACACCCGACGCACCGTATCGTGGGTATTCGTAGTCTACCTCGACACGCGACCATACCTTTGTGGTTAAATTCAATTTCTTTACTTCGCTTTTTAGAGAGTCGCCCGAACCAGCAAAGACCCACAGGGCACCATTGTATACAACATTACTATGTCTACGCTGTCCTTCGATGTGGGAGGAGGGTAAATACTTAATGTCATAATGGTCGAAATCCGAATCAGACGTTTGAGTACAGGTCCCCGTGGTTTCTCCTTTACAATAGCACATAAATCCATTGTTTGTTGAATGGGCACTAAAACTAACAGCTCCTTCCTTGGTATCGCACGTTTCCGCACAGTCGGTCAATTGTTCGTGCAACGTTTGTCCAGTTGCGTACATACCAAAAAGGTTTGCGGAACTGCAATATCCACCTGTAATTCCTTTTGTATAAGTTACACCAGTTACATTATGATCGTACGCATCGTCGGAAATGTAGGTGACCCAATTCGCGGTAGAGGTTAAACTGCTTTCTATCACCGGGCCGTCAAAGGCGTTGGTGTCGTAAAACTGAGCGCCCCAATAATCGTTTCCATCAACGACGGCGAAGGCAACGCAATTTGGTAGCTCGTCGCACACCTTTTCGCATTGGTCCACAAAGGCATCCGTTTCGTCGTGTCCCAACGTCATGACGTGAATTTCTGGTGCTCGTTTTTCTATGCACTCGTACTTGGTCCCTCCACAATCGAATCCGTTATCATAACTGTTGTAGTAGTATGCATTGTTGTTACCATCGGAACATCCCGAAACGGTAGGTTCGCTGGCACCAGTCCAACTTCCCGATACAAATACTTTACCATCTTTTGTCGCCAACGCTTCACAATCCGCCTCGGACATGCTCCCATCAGGGGGACCAGAGGAAACTCTTACAATAAATGTGGTACCAATAGTATCCGGCACCCGGATGTATTTGTCCGGTCCTCTGGTGATTATTTCACTCCAAGTTTCCGTCGCAAATTCAAACTTCCACAATTGGTTGGAGTTCCCGTATGTTCCCACACCGTTGTAACCACCGAATACGTACGCCGCTTCATCGTCCGAAGCACTGTCTAGATCACGTACACCGTTCGGCTTGGTTCCTGTCATTTGAGACCACGCCATAGTTGTTAGATCAAGTTTCCACGTCTCGTCTTTCAATGGGTACCCGCCAAACATATACATATTGTCTCCACCTACAAATAAAGTGGCTCCGCTCGGAAAAGATGGAGTGTTGGTAGTAGTTTCTGTGGTCCATACCCGCGTATCCATATTGAAGCTGTGAATTCCATCGGAATAGTAAATTATCATCTTGTTTTGGTACCTTGTCGCGCTCCAAACATCGTCTGGCGAATGATGGGTTATATCGTAACGATGATATTCACCACCCGGGAAAGGATTTAGAGTACATGTGTCAATACTTTGCGAGGAACACCAACAGTTACCCGTGGCCGTTCCAAGTAAAAAGCCAACGGATGATTTACAGGCTTGAAAACATGTTTCCGGTGTATGTGGGGCTCCTGCGGAAATAGACGTATGCCCACCCGAACACTCACCGTCGTAAACGTTTACATAAGAATATTCGGGTGCCACGATGGACCATTCGTGCGTGGTCAAATTCAGGCCCCATACCGTCATGTCCACATAACCTGTCATGTACATCATTCCATTGTACTCTACGGCTCCATGAGTGTAACGAGGAGGTGGAACGGTTCCGGTAGTGCCAATCGGTTCCAACGCATGTCCGTATGGAATATTTGTACTTTGACCTTCTGCTGTATTGTATCGAATTCGATTGTCCCATCCAACATAGGAACAGCCTTTTGGAAGACTGGCATCGCGAATTTCAATACCACCAATTGCCATGCACTCTTCTTTGGTGAGCATTACCATGCCTTTGCTACCACACTTGCATTCGCCGTCAAAGGATACAATTTCACCGTCGCACATCTCCAGACACTCTTCCATCGTCGTTTCATGCTCCATGACGACAGCTCCCATGCGAATGGAACGGTAGTCGTGATAGTCGGAAATGGTCAAACGAACATAACGTGCTCGTACCGGTTCGAAATAGTTGGTCACCTTGGTATTTTGGTCGCTATTCCCCTTAAAGTTTCTATATGGTTCCCCAATCGGTTTAAAGCTATTCACACCAGTTATTTTAAAGCTGTAGTACCCGGTAGTCGGATGCGGAATCCAATTCGAACATGTTTCGTAAGGACCAGTATGACCACAGTAACATTGTTTCATGCTCGGATTGTAAATAAAATATTCCGAATATGCCGCAATGTTTGCCGGTGTATTGCACACGGTGTAGCAGTCTTCGATGCCCATGGCCGGTGATTTGTACACATGGGAAAATGTACCACCATAGGACGCACCGTAATCCGCACAGTACCCCTGTCCGGTGTATTCGTATGCCGTCTCACCGGTTCGACTGTATTGTAGTTTGTAGGACTTTATCCACTGGGGGTGAGTATGTCGCCCCTGAGTAACCACTCCGACAAGCGTCTGTTCTTCTCCCAAATCAATGGTTAGATGACCCCATCCGTCATTAAAACATAGTGCTTCACCGTCCAACATGGAAGATGTGGCACAATCCGCATGAACGGCACCAAATACATGGCGCATGTTATCCGGAGGGTTGAGTACCTTTTGTTTCATACTGGACAAGATGGGAGCCATTCGAATACTTGCATAGTAATTATACGCAACGATACTGAGTTTGATGTATCGTGCACGCACCGGTTGAAAATAGTTGGATACTACGGTGTTTTGGTCGTGGTTGGCTTCAAATACACCATTCGGAGAAATATCATAACGGTTGTATGTATTGCTAGCACGATCACATACGGCACTATCGGTAAAACATTCGCAATAACAACGACCATCACTAGTCACTGCAAACCCACCCAGACCGTCTTGGCAGTCGTCCCAACTATGGCTGTTCAAAATTGATTTATGAGTAATACATGCTTCATAACATGCTTTTGTACGCGTCCCTTCGTCGTCCCCGGGATTATCAGAACTTCCTTCGTACATGCGAATATCTAAATGTTTACTATCCACACAACCCGGTAGTGTACACCCACATTCCCCGTCGAATACAAAATGATATTCGTCATTATTGATCGAAAAGTATGTGTTTCCATCGAGCGAGTATTCCAAACGGTAACGGGTGACCCGTTGAACATTTGAGTGTGGGTCGGGTCTACCTTGGGTTGCCATTCCGACTACATTTTGTGTAGAACCCAAATCAATAATAGCATATTCACGTGCCACACTAAACTGTACTAGTAACAGAAATAGAAGTGTTTTCATTTACTAATAGATAAGAGGATATAAATACTACATTTTAATTCAGTTTATGTTTAATTTAACCACACGCCCGGTGTATTCAGCAGGGAATTTTCAAAGTTGATTTCTGTCCCGCCGTGCACATCCGTATAGGTACGTCCTGCTTCCGGTACATTCGCAATGTACGAATCGATTTCCAAGCGTTTGATACATGGGTAAGATGAACACAACAGGCTCGTAGCCATAGTATTCCATGAGGTTACACCCTTATCGTGCACGCATCCGTGTGGTCTGTCGTCCCAACGTCCTATTTCCATGTGTTTGGAAAACGCTTTGCACTCGTCCATAGTGGTATCGGAATAACCGGACCGAGATACGTAGTAGCTGGATACCGGTGTCTTGGTCGGGCCATATTCTGTACCATTCCATTTTGTATGGATTACCTTGTGGGTTTTCATGTCCGTTGTGCTCGTTTTAATACATGCCAAATGGTCTCCATTCTGTGCACACGCTACACCGGTTTCGGCGCGGTTGTAGTAGTAGTACGTCATGAAGTTGGAGCTGGAAATTCTAGTTTCCATAAAACATCCGGTTGGCGAATTTGGCAAGGAATCGTGCGCGTTAAACTGTTGGTATTCCAAATTGGTATGTGCCACCGCAAAGGCTTCACATTCCGCTTCCGAAACGCTAAAATCTCCCAACCCCGCCTGTGTAACCTGTGCATTGCTTTGAATGCTACTCGAGGTATTCGAACACCTACATTCGCTCCCAAATGATGCATACTGAGTAGAATATTCGTTCAGTGTATAAGCATGACGGTCGTACCCCGTGTTCACACGCATACATGTGTCCACATCGCCTAACTCACAGAAACATGCTCCAAATAGAGTTACTACCATGGTTTTTGCACCCTCTGCTTTGCACATGTCGTAACATTTGTCTCTTCGTTCTTGTGGTGTACCGGTCAGAGCACCATGGTACACATTTTCATTGCCATTGCATTCTCCTTTAAAGGCATACTGATACTTTGGTTTGGCACAAGCATCCACGCATGTCTCTTTGGTCGCGTTCACAATCACGTAATCTTTTTTCAGTACGCCCTCGGATTCAACTATCTCTTCCGAATGCTCGACTTCTTTGATCTCTTCCATTTCGGTCACGCACAAAAACCAATGGTCGTTTGGTTTGGAGCAACAGTAATTTGGATGGTTGCTGCCGTACCCATGTAAAGCGTGGGCTCCACCGACCCATTTGTCCGTCAACCCCCAATCGGCTATTCTCCCATCCTTGCCCATTTTGTTCATGTAGGTGATCCACGCGGCGTATTCGTGTTTCTGAGCCAGTCGTCCGCCCTCGGAGGTGCACTGGTTGCCTACCGAATCGCAATCTCCGATAACACACTGTTTTACCAAACCATCCGAAAAATGATCCGTGTGTCGGGCCACTTTATCGTAACATTTCTCGTTGATCTGAATGGTTCCCTCTTTGCATTGTTTCTTGACCCGTTTCACTTTGTACGAGTTCCATCCGAAGGTATCGGTCCCTCTGGAACATGTGGTGGACAGAATACACGATGGTACGATACGGTGGGTGGCGTACGTAGTGTCCAGTACATAATCGGTGGCTGGAGAATACCTCCATGCGTTTGAACACCAACATCTGCCCTTCCACGCTGGGTCTGTATGGACCATAACGCTATCGTAAAAGTTGTTGTGCCATGCGGAATTCTTGTCCCGTTTTTCGGTTGCACACGCTTCGATACAATTGTCAAAGGTTTCGTCCCATGTTCCTTCATTCGTGTTCCAAGATGAACCTCTTCCGTCGTACATTCTCATGTAATCGTTTGGATACCCCCACGATATGAATTCATGACCGCCCCATGTGCTAAAGGAGAAGCTGTCGCATTTAGGGTCTTTTCCACACTGTACGGCACAGGTACCAACCGTCATGTACCGCGAATCGATCTTGTCGTAGCCCTCTAAACATTTGCCTTCACCGTCGTATGTCGTGTTGGGGAGTTGTGGGTCTACGGACTCTTGTACCGGGTGGATAGACCACGATTTGGCATTGTTCAAGGTGGCTGGTCTGGTACCGCCAAGCATGTATACTCCCATACCGCCTCCGGACTCGTAATCGTGCCACTCGTGATTATAACCCGCATAACCACACCGGCATCTTACCGAATTGGTAGCAAATGAGGATAATGAATATCCATTTTCTTCGCATGTCGTTATACATTCTTCTTGGCTGGTGACAGAAGTATACGAGCCATATCCCCCACCCAAAATGTGAAAATTTCCTATTGGGAGCTTGACCCATTCTCCTATAGAATCTTCGAAATAATTCAGGTTTTCATCTTCATTCCATACGTACATGCCATTCGAGCAAGTGGTCGTTTCGTAACCCCCGTATCCTGTTGCACAGAAAGAGCACCCAGTTCCATCCCTGTACTGCTGTCTCATACAGCCGTGAATGGTATCCGTGAATTCCGTGGTAAGTATGGAAGCCCCACTAGGCATAGCGCTATTGTCCACTACCTTGAAGGGCACGTTTGCTTTGATCGCCATTTCCTGAAGTTCCGCTTTGCTTTTTGTGCTCTGTTTACTAATGCCTCTACACATGGTGGACAGGGCGCATGTTGGCAAATGTTGTGCGTATTGACCAAAGGAAAAGGCGGTACACTTCGAGTCTCCCTTGCATTTGTTCCAACAGTCGTCAAAGGTATATTTTCCAACGTACACGCGGTAAGCATCTTCACAGTAGCCGTTGCCCAAAAAGTGATTGTTCATGATATCCCCCTTGTTGTTACGAGGAGCACCAGCGTTCGCTCCCCACGATTTTACATATTCCGAATAACCACCGTAGGTCTGTTTGTTGTTGATGTAATTCAAGGGTGCACCGGTTGGATTGTTCCATACTAGACCCTTATCACCATCCTGACCGCTGAAGCGCTTGATTTCCTTCGGTTCTTTCATCGTGGTGGTACCGTTCAGTAGGTGCAAATCGTAAATTACATAGTCGTCGTTCCATTGTTTTTCTGTTTCTTCGCATGATTTGGTCGCATGACACCATCCGGTTCCAACTTGGTTATATGAAACATATCGTGCTCCAGTGTCCAGTGCATATTGTATGCATTGTTCCAAATTGGCTGAGAATGCAGTAAAGGTAATGTCCGCGTTACAACGGTGTTCGTAATCGATAGGGTGTCCAATCTTCATGTTGCATTTCTTGGAATGAACGCATTTTGGCATCGTTAGTGTCGTGTTCTCCATGGTTCCCAATAGTCCGTTCCCAAATTTAAGCGTATCGGGGCTTACTTGCCCGGGAAGGTCCGACATATCGCTAAAGGTAGCGGTACATTCCAGCGTATCGTTGTAGTACAGGTGCAAGGCCGGGAGGCCCGCTTTGCTGTAGGTTACTGTCCTTGAATCAGAGGTCCTACCGTCACAAGTATCATAACATCGAAAACCGGCATCTCGCCACACGCTTACAAAGTTTGTAGTCGGGTAATTGCCCATGCAATAATCAAAGGCACGATCCACCCATGTATTGACCATATTGTCGTACGAACCCTCGATTTGGAAGACATCCCAGTCTGCTGTGGGGTTTTGTAGGCAATTGTAGGCGTCGCTACATGGGTTTGATTCGCTACTTGTACTGTACATAACGTCACCGGTTTCTGTTCTAAGAGCACAGCCAACGAATCCGCCATACGAATTTGAGGCAAATGACGCACCAATACTGTTTGCATACGCTTCACATTCTGCTTGAGATAGGCTCATATCGGGCGTTCCGCTATTAACTTGTTGAATGCCGCCGGTTGCACAACTTCTCGCCGCAAACTCGCTACACCAGCATTCTCCGTTGTCTTTTAAACTGAAGGACGAGTAGTTCGAGCACATTTTGTAGCATTTTTTGTACTGCCAGCTAACATGTCCGTCGTTGTCTCCATTGCCGTATAGTACCTGTACGCCATCGCATTTTTGACCTTCGTACCGTTCGGTGGGTTCCATTAATTCCCAGCCACCAGAAGTATACAAACTTGAGTCAGAACAATGTCCGTTTCTGTCCTTCAAATGCCTGCCCGCGTGGCCTCGTTTCAGCGTTACCTTTGTAGTGGCATCCTTTGGAAGTGGGTTTCCCGTCAGTTCTTTGCCATAATATATAGATTTCGCGTCTACACGGTAGGTTTTTGCCGTTGTGACACCCTTATACACCACATACCGTCTCCACACATAATATGTGGAGGAATCGCCCCAACCGGGGTATCCGGTGTGCAAAACACCAAAGTTGTGTTGTGAATCGCCTATTTGAACCCACTGTTTGTTTCCGCTACTGTCGTATGCTGCTACCCATGAGTCCGTACCATATTTTCTCAGTCCTTCATTTCCTTGGATTTCCGCCTGAGTCATTAAGCTACCGCCTTTGCCTTCAACGTACGTTTTTGTCTGCTCCCAGTTCATCGTATTCGTTTCAAAATAATCAATGGTGATATCCCCTGTGTCAAGACAGTCCGAGGACAAGGTACACAATGGATGTGCGCCTGACGCAAACGAAAAGGCTACACAGTCGTTGTCGTCCGCACATCGTTCTTCACACTCTTGGTGCGTCACTGCATGATGTTGTATGCTATCTCGTCCAGTTGTACATAACCCATCCGCCTCGTATACAAAGTTCTGACGAACGCATGGTGATCGATAGTCTATTTTGGATATGTAATCCAACATATTGTACGGGTTAAATAGAAGATGCCCGCCTCTGGTAAAGAACAAGGAAAATCCTTCGGCCACACCGGGTGTTTGTCTTCCAATCAACTGACCATCATCGCGTATACGCCTCTTGCATTCAGTGGTGTATTTGTACTCGTACCCATCGCGTTTCAAGTTGTTGATTTCGCATGATTTTTGTACACAATATGAAGTTGAAGCATATCCACATTCTACCGCGGTTGTACCCGTATTGTACCACAGACCACCATTCCAGTAACAACCCATTGGACCAGAAAAAGCTCCAGCTCCACCCCATACAAGAGTTGAATCGGTGTCCGCATATGCTTGGCACTCCGCTTGAGATACGCTCCCGTCGGGAGAACCGGAAGTAACTTCAACAAAAGAACTTGAACTATAACTACTCCACTCCCCTTCGTTTCTGGGTGTTACGTATGTTGTGAAGGTGAATTCTTTGTCTTGCAAGTGTACTTTTCGGAGAGTTCGTTTTCCCATGCTGTACGTCACCCATGGCGAACTGCCGGTGAGCGGTAATTGTGGCTGTGTACTGGTGAGGAAACATGCTGGTCCGGTTGTGATATCGTAGCGGTCCCATTGGGTATTCAGAGCTCTTGAGCAGGTTGCACTATCGCCGTTTTCACAATAACAACTACCGGTGCCAGTATCGGTTCCCCCAGTTATAATAAACCCAGAGGTACCTTCTGACACACACAAAGAGGCACACTCCGCAAGCGTTTTCTCTCCCAAATACTGTTCAGCTTCATCTGAACATTCGCCATCGAATATTTTGATATATGTAGTATCAGGATTGTAAGAGTATCCCATGCAATCCGCATCGTTCTGGCATCGTATTCGACATGCTTCTAAAGTCTCACCAACTTCCCTGTCCCGTTCTCCCGCCGCGTACCCATCTCCCATGAGCAGTGGAACGTTTGTGTCTTTGATACGGTACTCCATCATGTCAAATGAGCTTGCTACGCATTCTGGCGTCTCTTCACACATGCTGATGCACCCTTCTTCACTGTCGGGCCGCATTCGTTCGTAGATTCCTCCAACAACGTTGGCATATTCGTGTGATCCTTGTAGTGTGTATCCACAACGACAGTTTTTCGGTTGATCGGTAAGCATGGTAGCATATTTGCCTTTGCATTTTTGGTTCAAGCAATCCCAAACATCGGCCGGATCCGAACTGGTGTATCCAATGTCATTACCTAAAGTATACCCCGGTTTAATTAAGCGCCATGCTCCTGCTTCGTATCCCCTTCGCGGATATTCGCCCAATCCCCATTTTTCCACATCTTCTATGCACATACCGGGCTTCTGTTTGTGGTTGGCTTCTGGTACGTGGGTTGTAACGGTTAGGTTCTTCACATCACCGCATGCGACCGTGTTGTTGTCTACGTTTTCGTATACCCTTCGATGTTCGTCAATGATACAGCCGGAACTAACATCGGAGGAATTGATTTCGCCCATGTAAATCATATCTTTGAAGAAGGTAGTCGTGCCCGTTACGCACGTATCAATCTCACGTTCGATTAGAACGCATGTATCCTCGCATGTGTATCCTCTACATTTGCTATCGTCCGAGCATAGGGTTTTGCACCCGGTACAATCGGTATCAATGCGTCTGTCGCTTAGCCTAGTACAGTCTTCTAAGCGTACATCATATGTTAAGGTCACATTGCATGTTCGGTGTCGTCGGTATTCGGTCAAATCGTAGCTGTATCCGTTCCACGGTCTGGTGGTACATCCATTGGACAAGTAACAGGTAGAACCATTGAAGGAAAAGGCGGCACATGTTGGATCGTGTACGCAACGCATGCTACAAGCGTCAGTCGTGTTTTCGTGGGCTACAAACCTCGCATCTTCGCATATTCCGGGTCCGGGATGCTGTCTATTAATGATGGAAGTTCCAAGTACAAAGCCGTTCTCTAATCGGTACGCATCGCACTCGTCGCGAGTGTAACTCATCGTAGTTACAAAGTCCGTCTTTAGATTGCCGTATTGCATACATGCTATGGTATTCGAACATTTGTTGGTGCTTTTCTGTGTGTTATAGTTTACAAAGTTGTTTGAAGTGGTGAGAATGCAACCATACGGTTTGGATGAATCGCTAATATCACCTTGCCATGTAAATCCGGGTGTATCGGATGCGTATATCGCACAGTCGCTGGAGGTTTTGGAATTCCAGTTCAAACCATCTTGTACTCGGTTCAGGTCTCGTTTGCTACAGAAACTGTGACCGTAGCACGGAACAACTCCCTCTACTGTTGTGCGGCAGATTGGTGCACCACCGTGTTTACACCCATTATTATACGTAATCGCAACACCTTCCAACATTTCTGTATTGATGAGGAGGGTACATTCGCGTTCGCTTAATTGGATTTGACATGTGCCCGAAGCTCGAAACTCGTATGGCGAACCACCCATGGTAAAGAAATTGCAACCATCGTCCCCAGCGCACATGGCGGCACAAATTTGTTCTTGTTCAGTTGGTGATAAATTCTCGGGTATGGAACCTAACAAATCTCCATTTTCGCATTGATCCCTAGGTTTATAACTAATGACCGAACCCATTTTGATAACATCGGTGCGCTCCATTGCATACCATTCGTCAGAACCGGGTGGGTCTTCTTGTAATCCCATACATGGTTGACTGTCGCATAGTTGTTTAGCATGTTGATAATCAACCTGACCATTATCATACCGTACATAATCGTTTAACACCTGTGTACAGTCCGAGGTAGCATCTTCGCATAGGCATTTTCCCGTTCCGGTATCTATGATAAATCCTACATGCGTCTGACATTCCTGATAGCATTTGTATACCTTTTCGTCTACCGTACCGTTCACAACTCCGTGATCAAACTTCAAATTGTTTTCGAACTCTTGATAAACGGTCGTGCCAGACCTATCTTCCAGTGTACATTGCGTGTACATATTACAATTCGTACCATCGTAGTCGAAAAACGCACAATTTTGATTGGAAAGACAATAAATTTCACATGTTTCTATGTTTACCTCGTCTAAATTGTCACCAACATCGATTTTGTGCGCAGCTGAACATTTTTTATCGACGGCATGTGAGACAAACGTTTGATCAGATATACACTGACCTTGGAACATTTCTCTATACTTAAAGTTGTACGACATGCCTTCGTACTTGCCTTGGAAATCGGTGTAGTTTGTTCCTCCCTTGGTGTGTATTACTACCACATCGTCTATTGTACAGTATGTCTTATCTGGTCTATCTGTCTCACATATACAGTTTATACCAAGTGTTCCACAAGAATAGTCGGTTTTCTCGGTGTTGAAGTACAATTTCCGTTCTATTTCAATACATCCTGTTGGCTTCGACTCGTCTTGAATAGTTCCTTGGTATGTATAATTGATGTATTGGTATTTTCCCCACACTGTGCACATGTTTTGGGTGACCTTTACACATGCTTCATTTTCCCCCACAATTTTTGTACTTGAAACGTCTACAAGTGTCATATTGTTAATGATAGAGTAAGCTTGACATGCGTCAACATTGGCATAATGCAAACAAGTTTGGGACGGAGACGCAAATGGGTCTAACGTAATTTCAATTTCTGAACGTTCACATGTGCCATGACCCGCACAAATGCTACCGTCTGCTACAGGACATTTGAATTGGCATTCGTCTCCGATATATCCCATTTCACATGCGCATTGTCCAGCTATGTCGCATATACCATGGCCATTGCATATGGTATTCATATCCGATAAAATTGGGTCAAACCCCGGGCAAATTGTGCTACAGTCATCGCCTCTGTATCCTGTTTTTTCCAATGAAGATTCGCCACCACTGACCTCTGTTATTTCTATCCCGGGAATAACTTGATATTTTTGGATTGTAGCTGAATCCGTGTTTTTCAGGGTTCTAGCGGGTTCACAAACACACGAGCCTACTACTGTACAGTATCCTCTGTTGTTACATGGTATCTTGGTGTTATCGTCTGTTCCGGGACATACTTTATTACAGTCATAATTGTACCTAGAGGTAGTACCGTCTAAATTGGCAAGTTCGGACACATCGCCTTGCCCACATGTGGTATCCAAACACCAAAACAACTCAGGCGTGTTCAAAAACCTCTCGTACAATACTTGCCAGTCTTCTTCTCCGGTGTAGGCGGGATCACCTTGACAAGAACCAACATTAACGGTTGCAACGAGTTCTGGGTTGTTTCTCGATAAAATAAAGTATGCTCCGTTTTTGGCCAGCGAATATGTGATACTGTTTTCTGTAAAATCATCAAATATTGGAGGTAGTTGATTCCATCTCCCTTCCGAACACCCTAAATTTTCACAATCTTCAGAGGTTACAAATACAGTATCGGATGTTGGAAATACAAACGTGTAATCGTAGTTTGCACATATGGAAATGGTCGGTGTTGTTATGTTTCTCCAAACGTACTCGTTGTTTTCTATCTCTAAAACTACAACGTAATCCGAATCGTCCAATGTTAACACTTCTAACGAGTGTTTTATGTAGGATTCAGCACCTTGCATCATTCTTAATCTATATTCAGAACCCCTTTCAACAGCCGGCATGTTATACACTCTCTGTATGTCCGTGAATTCATTACCCCTCCAATCAACCGAAGTTTGGTATTCTATAGTTGTGAAAGGTGGCAAACATTCGCACATTCCTCTTGCATTGTTGCACATGCCGATTTGACCAGCTGGTTGCGTTTCAAAACAGGGTGCAACCGTTATTAGCCCTACCATATTTTCGTGTGCGGTACAAACATAATAATATTGACCACTTTCAAAGAAAGTATATGTTTCGTTTTTTAACCCTTCTACGTCTACCCATCCAGATAGGGACGAATTTGGCAAATTTTCATAGATACCAGTGTCACATAAATCACAGTCGGATGCCTTTACAATGCGTAGTGTGTGACCGGACGTATTCCTAACGAATGTAACCGGTGAGTTTGTACATATGGTCAGACTTGGGTCGTTTTCTTCTCCAATGACATAATTGGTATTGTCAATCGCGGAAATATTATAACTGACCGGTTCGGTGATTTCCACTTGTATTTGACCATACGTTTGATCGTTGCAATCATTGCATTCTATATCGCATGAACGAGTTCCTTCACTGAGAAAACATTTGCATTCGCCTTCTAACGCCCATATGGGATCAAAAAGCTTGCCGGAATCGAGATATTCTTGTTGTTTCCGCGTGTAACTACATCGTCCCATATTGCTATTTTCAGCGCACGCCGAACCATCACTCGCCATTGGACAATGGAGTTCACACGAATTTCCACTGATACCTTCATAGTCTTCCTTGTCGCACGAACATTCTGCTGCCGAACATACGCCCTGTAAGCTACCCTTGGCGTCCATCAAACAGTAGTTGTACCAGTCATGGTCGCATGTATCGATGACTTTGGTATTGGTTTCAAATATATCCGACCGTTCATCGCAAAAATCGCCGGTATCGAACAAATGGTTGTAGCATCGATTCGGACACGCTGTTTTCAGATTATCCGGAACTTTAGCATGGTCCAAGTCCGAACATGCTTGAGTCCAGTTGTAACCTATAGCAGTTTGAATGCACGATAGTTGACCGTCCAGAGGATCTATGAACTCTCTACATTGGTTGTAGTTTTCCAAATCGGTGTATGGGACAACAAGTGAACTTTGAAGACTGTTGTAAAATGTGCAATAAATGTCCCAATTCAGACCATACATCTGCTCCAATGTATTGTAATCGCTGTCCGGTAAACGCGTTTTCTCATGTATATTGGAACACGTCTCTAGGATATGATGCTGTGGTTCCAATAAAGACGGATAGTGTACATTTCGTACGATGTCAGAACAAATGGAACGGTAAGAGACATCTAGATTGCACGTTTCGTAATCGCAATTGAATGGAGATGGTATATCCACTTCGGATACAATGTTTCTGTATTCTGCTACGGAATTGGCTGCGACTGTAGTGATACTGTTGATGGTGTTTTGGCTCAGTCTCGGCTTGGTAACTATGTTTCCGTTGTATGTCATAGAGACATGAGTAGCATTTAGTTCCAAATCCACCTTGTACCATGTTCCAGTTTCGTACATGAAATTTAAATGACATTGTTGGTCCTGAATGGGACATGCTTGCAATCCCTGTATTTCATTCAATTGAACTTGTCCCTGTCGGACATAAATCGATATAGCATCTGAAAATTCAAGTATGGTCGAGGTTCCCACTAGTTCAGAAGCTTTAAACTCAAAATGGATATGTTTAGCTTCAATTATTGGCTTGGTTTCACCTTCTCCGATGCTTTCAATATGCGTACGTATCGGGTTATGGTTCAAACAATGAGATGCCAAATTTGTATTAAAGGTTATTTCTTTGGGACAGCTGGTTTCTGGCACCTCAATGTCACAGGAATACGAAGTATAGCTTAGACGCGTGGATACTCCTTTCCCACAGGTACTGTTTAAATCCCCTGTAGTGGTACATATAGCTAACCCGCCTTTATTTTCACATGCATGATTTGCCGAACAAGGGTTGAAATCACATGGTTCCGGGCTAGTACAAGTAGGAAATTGAGCGTTGATGTGCCGACAAGTAGCGTCAATAAGTTCTACCCCCGATCTATCTACAAAGACATGGGTCTTGTCTTGTTCTACAACCGTACACCCGGGTTGTCTGTTTCGGAGTGCTTCCGTGTAGTCATGGTACCCTACAACCGAATTCTGACACTGTAGTAAGAATGGTGTGTAAAAGGAGATGGTTTGTTCCAATGTTCCGGTACAGTTCGTGCTGTTGACGAGTACACCATCACATAGGTATTGTTTGTTTTCACGGACAGTATTGATCTGTGGATGGCGTTGCCCATGTTCTGGACAGAAGGCATCCGGTAATACAGGAAAATCGGGAGCATTCTCAAACGCCGCATATGCTTCATCGTGCTCGAGCGTAGATATTTCACTTCGGTACACCTCTGTTATTTTAGAAGGGTAACGTCTCTTGTCGAATTCGTATGCCAGATCAAGCTTGTACGATACTTCCGATCCGTCGGTATACGCCAACATGGTATTACAGTAAGCAGGGATAGTTTTGGCAGGACAAAAACTTTCTACTGATTTACACGAATGAAATGCGGGAGGCTGTTTCTTTTCCGATACCTCCTCACAGTAAGCTTTCCAGTCTTCTTGGTTGAGAGCATCCAAACATGTGTCAATGGCACAGTCTTCGCTTCTCATTTTCAACGGTCTCTGTTTCAACAGTATCTCGTAACAATCGTTCGTAGTTCGTTCACAACCAGTGATTTCATCCTGTTTGTAACAGAATGGTCCCTTGTTTGCCTTCCAAGATGCGTCGTTAGACAGTTGGCGCATAAGCTCGGTGTTCGAAGTACAATCGCTGTCTCGGTTACATGGAGTCGTTCTACCATTTTCGATTATACTGATAATGGTACAGTTTCCCATGCCATTGCACTCGTCTGAGTCCTCCCATGGAGGTTTTTCACAGTAGTTGGTGCAAGTTTCACCGTAGTATTCTGGGTTTGGTGGTGGGTCTAAAGTTCCATTTACAAGGCCCAGAGCAAGTCTTTCATCCCAATCAATCCTAGAATCGGCATCCACCGGATCCTGTGGGTCACACGTGCAACCAAACAGTGGGATTCCACCTTCGATTCTAAATTCGTGCTCCATTAACATTTGGATTTCGTTCGATTCGCATGTCCCGTGGCCCCCGCATTGAAGTCCATCTACACTGGTGCAATATATCTGACATTCGTCTCCGGTATACCCATCGGTGCATAGACATTCTCCTTCTTCGTTGCATGTTCCGTGGCCGTTGCATTGTATACAGTCTATGGTTCCATCGCATTCATCTGGAAGATCACCCGATGCCGCACAATACTTGTTGCAATGGTTCGGACGACTAAAATCCAATGGGTACCAGTCCGCTTCGCATGCGGTACAAAAGGATGAGTCGTCCACATGGTCCTTTTCGCATGTACATAGTGATTCACCGGGTACTCCAAAATCGTGATTACATGTACCTTTTCCATTGCACGTGGCAGGTGTACACGATACCTCACATGGTACTGTGTACGTTTCAGGAAGACCATATGCTTGGACCACCCATTCTTTTGGAAAATACTCTGGAAGACATTCCCCACAATTCATATGACTGTCGTAATACGAAACATAGTTATTCACCGCCCCGCCAATGTTTCGAGTGGAGGTGGTGTCCAAATTACAAGTGCAATACATGTTATCGTTTTGCTCCAAACAGGTTCCATGACCAAAGCAACCAAACTGGCCCGACAATTTATCGGAATGGTTTGCTTTTAGGTATGGGTCACAGTATAGGTCACAGTCTTCTGCGTGCCAGTTTCTCTTGCATTCCAAGCAAAATTTACCGGCGTGATTTCCAAAGCATTCGCATTTTTCTTCGTCGTTGCAAACGCCTAGAGCATTGCAAGTTAGTTCGTCGGAGCATTTACAAGACGGCAAAGACCATTTGACATTGGTTTGACATGTGCATACGCCTACCTCGTCGCATGTGCCATGTCCATTGCAAGATACCACATCACCGGGGCATTCAATGGAGCAGTCGTTGCCCCTAAACTTATCCAGACATTCGCACGTCGCGCTTTCGGTTTCAAAATCGACTTGGCATATACCATTGTCGTTGCATGGAATACCGGTTTCTAACATTCCGGGACATGGGATGTCACAGTCTTTACCATTCCAGCCTCGTTCACATAAACAGCCGGGTGTATTACCGTATAGTTTGCATGTTCCATGACCGTTGCATATTGGCGAACCCGGACATGTTTGTACGCATTCGTCCCGACCGTTATCGTACCAGTTCGTATCACATTCGCAAAATCCGTCCTCACATGTCCCATGGCCGTTGCACGCGTTGCATTTACCTCCTGAAGAGCGCATGGTGTTACAAACTTCATTATCGTTATCGTATGGTAAGTTTGCGAAACATGTCCTCTCGCATTTTGCTCCAAAAAATTCAGGTTTGCATTTTCCCTTGCATGTTCCATTGACTGTATCCTCTGTATTGCACAGATCGCACAAAAAGCCAAATCGTTTGCTTTGTGTTGGACAGCGGCAGCCATATTCACTATTGCTGAAGGGTGTTGTAGGTTCGGTCGAACAAACCCCGTGTTCGCACATACAGTTTGAACAGTAGGTTCCATTGAAAGGTGTGCCTTCGCATCTACACTTGCCCTGTATGAATGGAGTCCCGTGTTGACAAGGAACCAACATTTCGTCCACTTGTTCGATGCCTTTTTCTACCACAAATGACAGCATGAGAATGACGGCAGCTCCCAAAAAGGTAAATGTACTATATTGGGTAACCGTTCGAAGCATTTAATAATAAAACCCCGTCAATATATAGTATAAAAAATAAAATTTCAATCAACAATTTGCCGTCGGTCCATACTATATAAAGCTCGTGAAATACATTTGAATGTTCAAAACCCCATACAAGACCATTTATCGTATTCAAACCGTTGACGAAGCATTGGAATTTGATTTACAAACAGATGAGACCGATATGTACTTGTACCTGATTGATATGTACGATGTTCTGTTGAATGCGGCATTGGGAGGCGAAGAGATACCCGAAAAGAAACTAATTCGACAAAGAAAGAAGGTCCATACCTACCTTATGAAACATTTTCATCGGTTGTACACCCCTATACCGGGCAGACTGTATGGGTGGTCACACAATATGCTGTTGTTTGTGTTGATTTTAACCATGGTGGAAATGCAATATGTTTCCGAGTATCCAGATTTATCGGACCAAGTGCACGCCTACTGTGTTAAACACAAGCTACGAATGTACGAAGATCGGGATACGAGCAAATGGAAGATGCACACGTGGTTGGACATGTTCGATGTATTGTCTTTAAGGTGGAGAAATCTACTCCCATGCGACGAACTGAATGAATTGTTGGAGATTATGTGGAGGATATCCGCAAAGATGGTTATATTTATGCATGGCAAGGAAACCTTAAACATGGAGAGCTACACGGATCCTATTGTATTGGAAGACGAGTTGAGCGATTACGTTCGTACGAATGTGACCGCCATTATTGCTGGTCTGTCGCGTTACTATTGGTTTCATCAGACAATTTATCAGTACGAGAGGTGGCCCGATGCCACAATGCAAACCTTACCGATGAATAGAACGAATTGGTTGCAATGGATCGATATTGAAAAACGACACATTTTTACGCGTCGGTTTAGGGATGGTGTTGCTAGCTTCCTCTGGAGTGTGATTATTAACTACGGTGATCATTCCATAGCTTCGCATGACCAATTAGGAGACGAGGTGAGCAATTACGCTGCCCTTTACATTCGTTTTCCGTCCGGTGTGCCAACCGGTTTGTCTAGAATATGCACTTACAAGGAATACGACGACATGGTTGCCTCCGACAGTATTCGTAATGTTTTGCATGCCAAACTCATACATGCTCATTTTCGGTCGCAATATGACGTAGATTTTTTAAAGGTGTTTACCGTATGGGAGCCACACATCCATAAACATCTCTTGGCTATCGATCGTTCTCAAGTCCCACTGATTATCAATCGGTTTTGGAGGTTTCATGTTATATTCAGAGGGGCCGTTTACAAACACCCAGACGGTGAGGAATTCAGACATGCCTTTGTGATGTGGTTGTCTATACTAAAAGAAAAGTGTAGAGGCGTGTGTTTTGGCTGTATGGACTTTAACCCAACCATTGAGTCTATGTTGGAAGCAAAAAAGATTGTAAACAATGAACGTGATTTAGGCCAGTTTTTTGACTTGCAAGATGATTGATACTAAAAATATACTCTATATAACATATTTATGTTTGTAGTAATACTATGCCCGGTGTGTTTGATACCTTAGTAGCAATACGCGATCCTAATAATCCCCACTTGCAATTTAGTGACGATGAGGGTGAGGAAGAAGTTTGCGACATGTTAACGGAGGATCATGTTGACGATGAGGAGTGCCCATTGTGTAAATACTCACAACAGGATGCGAGCGTCATCGATAGAATGAATCAATTGGAAAAGGGTATGACCGGTACCACTTCCAGTGAAGAAATATATCGAACGCTTGCCGGGCTCTATGAAGTCCAAATTCGCCAGCCTCTGTTGAACCAAGGTTTAAATGCTCCCAAGATCAGCATCGATCAGATAAGGAGGCATTACACGCTTCATAAGCTGAACATACAAGATATCGTTTCAAAAGAGATCCTTGCGATAAACAACATGCAAATTCATTTTCGTAAGAATCAGGTTGCGACGATAAACAACAAGACAGGGAGAAAAAAAATAGACCCAAAGTCAATGAGTGATTGGATCAAGCTCAGTAAACACAAGCTCGAACTGATTAAATATTTCAATGGACCATTGAACAAGGGGCAAAAGAAAGAAGCCACGAGTATAAAACCTTATGAATTTTCGTAAAATATTAAAATGACACTATATATATCCGTAACATATATCTAAAGTATGATTGCACCTAACAGAAGACCGGATTCTGGATTATCTAATGCCGCAACCACTGGTTCTTTGCGAGATCCCGGAGGTCCAAGGGCGGGTAGCACTGCCCCTCCTTCTTTTGCCGAGCTTCGGAATCCCACTCTGAGCAACTCTAAAATTACGTACGACAGTAATACTACTGCTTCTTTGCCGTTGCTTGTACGTCCTTGGTCGCAAGGGTACGAACACGGGTTTCGTCAGGGTTCATTACTGTTTGTAGCCGATGCCGATTGCAACCCACAGATGTGTACCGCGGCTGACCTACCCACCCTCAACTTTTTGTTAGAAAATGCTCGCTTGGATTCAAAGGATTCGGGTCGCCGTTTGCAAGAGAAAATCTTACCACAGGACTTGGACGACCTTCTTGAAAAGTGGAAATTCTTTGGCGTTATGCGCAATGATATGATGGCCAATAGTATGTTGCAAAAACTGTACAATTGCGATGTATACGGACGCGCAATGATAGCAAACATCTTCGGATCTAAATTAAAACGGGGTGATCATGTAGGGTTAGCAGTAGTAAAGGTTCCTGACATTCGGTCCGTATACCAGATGTATGTTCAACCAGACGGTGCACTTCTTCCCGGTGCTCTAGTAAAAACTGGTACAGACATTCTACAGCTTGTTGGAATGGTCAACGGTGAGGTAAGGGTCGGTATGCCGGGGTACGCAATTGTACACCGTATTCCACTTGGTGTGATTTCCCACGCGGTGGCAAAAGTCCCTTCCAACTCGCTTATCATGAGAGCCCTACGGGAAACGGATCAGTATATGCTTCTTCCAAGAATTGAAATTTTGATGATTTAATCTAGACGTAACTAAAAAAATACACTATTTAACATATTTGTTGTATATTATAATATATCTAAGAATGAACTTTAATCGCAGACAAAACAGAATTGCTGGTCCCGGATTCCACATAAATGTCCGATACGACGATCAAATGATGGCTATGGCCCATTCTCAAGCTCAAGAAACTGTTTCTCAATTGCAATTGGGAAGAAACCACAAAGAAAATTACGATGTCAAAGAGCAAGAGCTTCTCGTATGCAAGAAGAGTAGCGGTATGTACCACGACGGGTATACGCACTGTATCTCCAGTGCAAATGGATTTCCTTTGGACACATCGGTGGTAGCAGCCTTGAAAAATTCGACGCCTGAAGAGGTTGCCGAAGCCGTTTTGTCACAGGTGAAGTTTGTTGGTGTAGCCACCACCGAATACAAGCCATCCAAAGCCTACAGTGAACAAGGGTTTGTCGCACAAGTTGGAGGTGTTACTACGCTTATCAACGAAGGAGAGAGCACCATCAAGCCCGGTGATACCGTTGCACTTGGATTGAACCTCAAGATTGGCCGCAAAACCGCTCGGGACAAGGGTATTCCACGTGATAAGATTCGGTTCTGTCTTGTCAAAGCAGGTAACTCACGCGCGTTGGCAAATCAGGCGCTTGCTGCTACTGTAGGAGGTGGGTCCGCTAATACTACTGATATTAAAAATGCCGAAGCCGACTTGAAAACTGCCAGAGCAGCTCTGGCTAAAAATAAAGATAAAACTAAAACAACCGCCTTGAAGAAGGCCGTTGAGGCGGCTAAAGCCACAATCACAGGCTATTCACTCTGCAAAACTGGTCTTGAAGGTATGATGGATTTTTTGGACAAGTACCAAGAATTGAACGAAAGAGTGATTGGGAAATCCGCCTCGTACGCGCGACCCGGTGATCGTCTAGAAGTTATCCTACAACCAAGAAACCCGTATTAATATAATCCACTATAAAAGTTATTTTTTCTTTTACAAAATGTCATGTATTCTATGTAACGATACCATCATTAAATCTGGTTCCCTTCGTCCTAATGTAGCTACATTTGAATGCGGCCACGAATTTCACCTAAACTGTATTTTAAAACACTGTAGAGAAAACATTAGTTCTTCCTGTCCATTGTGCGAAGAGTTTGACCCAAGTTCGATTAATTTAGGACATGACCGAATGTTGGCATTGCAAACGCTTGTAGACTCAAGAAGAAGCTTTGTACAAGAGAAACCAAAGGGATTCTTAGGTTGGTTTACAGAAAAATCGCTTACAGCCATGATTCGATCGGGAACCTCATTGGAAACCATGAAACTGAAGGGTATCACACCAGAGGACATCATAGAGGAACAAATCAATTGGGAGACCATGAGCAAAGTGTACAAAACCGGCGCCTTACTGTCCTTCGGCTTTAAATGGCATCATATGATAACGATGGGGTTTCAACCGGACCATTTTAAACTATTGACATGGCAACAAATGTCCGATACCCTGAATTTAACCGCATCCGACATGTTAAAGACTAGTATCACCATACGACAATTGGCAGATTTGAAAATAGACATACCTCACCTTCATGAAATGGGATTTCGTATAAGGGAATTGAAACAGATTGGAGGGAATTGTGAGACGCTTCGATTGCTAACGACTAGTTTGTCGGACATTAAGACGTATTTCCAACCCACGGCATCGGATTGGGACAGTCTAGGGTTTACCAAAGAGAGTTTGGTAACGCATGGATGGGAAACGGAAGAATATACGCCGGTACGAAAACCTAGGATATTAAAAAGTAAAAATGGGTTTGTATTTTAATTTTTTAAATGTGATAATGCCAAGAAGGCATAAACCGGTACTACAATGAGCCAGTCTCCCACAGCAAATTCGTGTAGCATAAGACCAAACATGGACAATATGGCAGAAATATGCATGATTGGAAAATTCAGAAGTGCCACAACTTCGTCGTCTCGTCCATACGAGAAGATCGCTAGAACAATAAAGGCGGCAATGTGAATAATGGGCGATACAAACCTCAGGGTCTGTTGGTGGTCGCACATATTTTCATACCCATTAATCCAAAATCCGGAACCCAACGAACAAAGGACTATTACAAGATACCACAATACTCTTGTCAAGGATGGGGTATCCCCTATCTTTAATGCATATGATTTAGGTTTGCTGTCATCATATAGATCAGATTGTTCGTTTTCGTCAATAAAGCCCCAATGAGCAGCAACGCCCGATAATCCGTTTACGACGGCAGCCCCAATCAACAATTCAATGTGGTCGTACGATTCTTGGCCACATTGAGCCGCTTCTCCAAGCAGCAAACCAGATCCAGCGGTTGCAACAACGCCACAAACGGTATGTAAATATGCCCATGCGCTAGTTTTGTCTTTATCATTTTTTAAACATCCTCTGGTCATTAAAAATGCTCTGGCCATTGGTACAACACCGGTGGCTATAACAAATGCCAGTGTTATGTAAAACAAGACAGAGACTTTTTCTTCAAATGCATATACAACCAATAAAATAATGTTGATAATCCATAAAAAACCAACAGCGCCTTTCAAATAATCTTGGATATCCATTTAAATGTAAAACATCTAATATATATACTTCTAAACGCGTAAACTCTGAATTAATTTTATGATACATACAGCTATCGCTATTACCAACAGCGTATCGGTAACATCTATTCCTATCGGTGTTGGCTCCAGTTCCAAAACTTCTTCGAAATCAATATGACTCATTTTATATGTCGTTTGCTTTATTTATACCCTTTTTGTTTTTTCGGTACGTGGATTTAAGTACGTATATGTGCAATGGCAACAGGAACAGTATTGGCAGATAAACCATTGCGCATATTACTGTCAAAATGCTATAGAACAATACTATCAAACGAAACAGAAACAGCCATCGTTTTATTAAATCCTTTTCGCTACATCTACCCATACTAACACTGTGTTTCCATTTTTCTGGAACGCATTTATTACACTCCGTACAGTGTTTTAGCCCCATCCCTGTAATCTTTTTACACACTGGACAGTATGAACCAGTGTTAAAATCCATTTCATATGTACACATGATGGCAGACGCTTGAAACCAACAGAACAGAAGGTAAAGCAGCGATGAACAGAAGGCAACTAGGGGTGTACTTGTGAATGAAAGTACACTACCCAATACTATTATATATAGGTGGTACAGGTATACCTTCATATGAATTATTATGATTTATATTTATACGCGTCATAACCCGGGATGTTGTAATCTTTTCCATCTCTGTTGTAGACCTCTACGTATGGTGCTTAGTTGTAGAGTGGTTTCCGCATTTCGAATCCATGGTTTAAGACATGAATTGCACAAATGAATCGTTTTTTCTTCTTCTTCGTCTATCACCTTTATAGGAGACCACATTTCATTGCCCTTGGATGCTTTGCACCATTCGCATGAGACGGTTGTGTATAACTTCCCATGTTGTATGCAACAACCGCAATAAATACCATCTTTGGTGTAGTTTTCCGATGTAACTTGCATGAAATTGGCACATGATGGACAGAACATGTACATCTTTCCGTAGAATTCAAGTAATACGCCAACCATGTCTGTGGTAACCAACGGTGTTTGTGAACAGACTCGATTCTTTAATTCTTTTCTTGATTCCTTTGCCATTCGTTTCTTGTTTCTAACTTCATTTGCGCTACGTATTTTTTCCATGTCCACATCGATGAACGACGAGTATTCTGGAACAATTTGGTTTCGTTTCTTGGAATCCACTTTATCGGAACGTTTGCCACAGTAATATTTCATCGTCTGGTCGTCTATCAATACCTTTGAATGACCGTAGGCAAACAGGTTAACAACTTTCCCACGTTCACGTTTGGTTATAAAACCCTTGAATTGTTTGCATTCCATACAAATAAAAGTTTCACCTACGCTCTTGGGCATTTTCATTCCGTTTGCAACGCTATGTTTTCTTCGTAGTGCTTTGCATTGGGCGATGTACAGATGTTTTGGCAAGGTAAACACCCGTATGTTGAATTTTCGGTCAAAGGCTTGGCACAAATCGCGGACGCATTCGAAATCGTGTCTGGATAAACTGGCCAATAGTGTTTTTAATGAACCTTTTGTTCCATCCAAAATGTAGGTTTCTTGAATGCGATTGATCTTTTTAATAACATCCGTGGATACATTGAAGAATTTCAACCATTCGAATTCAGTTTTTTCGGATATATCGACTCGTATCGCCATTTCGTACATTAAATTGCGATATTCGGTTGATACTTCTTTCCGAATGTACCCCACAAAATTGGTGTCGTCAATGCGTTCGCATTCGTTTAATAGAACGTTGCAAAACAGATGTTTCGTAGGTCGAAACAAGTGATGAACTTGTTGTTTGTTGATTGCCACAAGTTGTGATTCGATGCCAACAAAATGCATGATGCGAGAACTGTCTTCGATGTTGTTACGAACGGTGTTCATTGCTCGATTCACACAACTTTCAAATTTATCCCAGTAATATCGTCTTTCAATTTCCTTGTAAATGCTAGGAATGTCTCTCACTCCAAATATTAAAAACTCTTTGATCACGTAGAACAACAACTGTTGGTGGTCTCCTATCATCCATTGCAAAAGTTCCGCTTTGCTGATTCGATTAAAGTTGCGATACAGACGGATGCGTTTTTTCAATGGTGGACGAACACTACACATTTTGTACATTCCTAAAAGGGAACATTTCAATGCGGCGAAAATAAAGTTGTACACCGCGTCGTGTTTTCGACTGTATTTGTTCAGAATTTCGCGCATGTTTCGTATCTGACACCTTTGGGGTAGGCCCTTGCTCAGTATGTGAACAATCGGATTGTTCTTGCTTCGTATGTCGGACCAGAACGAACAATCTGGTATGTAATTGATGACATTCGGAATCAGACCTTGATGGAATATAAAATCCGGTGATGGTTCGTGTTTTTGAATCGGTGCTCCGTCTCCGTAGTCCGATAGTAGATATTCATCCGTGTAGATTTCGCTATCTTCCAGATGAATCATGAGGGGTATATGCATGTCCATATACATGGTGAGAAAGTATTTTATCTCGTTTGTAATGTGTGTTTTCGACATGAGTTCGTCAATTAAACTCATGTGATAACCCAATGTACAGTAAATTCGGTTTATTTCTATCGCTTTAACCAGTCCGGCTGGATTCCAGACCGTTGGTGTCCATTGCGAAAGGTCGAATGTGTGCACCCTATCGACGAAATTTCCCACAAACATTTGCTCGTACTGTGTGCCGGCAAAGTGTGGTTGCAAAGTTGCATTTAAATCGTCGAGAAAAGGGTAAATCGCCCCGCTCACTTCGACGGATGAGGGGGCGAGTGAAACAAATGCTCCTTGTTCTTTTGGGGGAAACCCATGCGCCATTGGTCGTAAAATCGTATTCCGTTATTCTCGACCAAACGGTATGCGGATCGTACATGAAGGACAACGGGGTCGAGGATACCTTCGTACACTTCTCGAGACGATACAATACAGTCCTGAAGTCGGTATTCGCCTTCTACATCGACAAGATTGCGCCAATCGGGTAGAATAGTATCTTCTCGGACGCCCATACCGTCGGCGCGAATGTTGGTGTGTGCCCTTGCCAACTCCATTCGTTTGCACATCAAACACAACCGCTGTTCAGGTGGTAATTTCCCAGTGTTTTCGTACTCCTTCTGCTCAGAAGGCTTTAGAAACTCACGGAGGATGAATGCTCGGTCCTTTGCATTGGTTATCTTGAGTCCTTCGCATTCGCTGTCCATCAAACATTGACGTTGAGACCCGACCGGTTCGCATAGATACTTCGTTTCGTACTCACGTGTTACTACTTCGATACACGCGCGAAGACGGTCCGAATCATTCATTTGAAGAATGTCGTAATGTTTTATTTTCGGTCGCTGAATCAATGCTCGTACGAACAAGTAATCGACAGGGCGCATATGCTGGTATTCGCCTCCTTTTGCCCACGATTCAGAATTGTCTTTGTCAAAGAAACGATTTTCCGCAATGATCAATTCGCTCTGCTGTTTATCCGTAGAAAATTCATTGTCGAGGTTCATAATTTCCGGGTATGTTTCGCTGGTAACACGTTCCTGCTTGGGTACGGTACGAACAACAAACTGAGAGACCTGCTTCCGACCCTTTGAGGGTTTGTTGCGTGTAACCCTACGACGTTTCTTCGCCCGCTTTTTTTCCATCTGTTTCTCGTGCTCTTTACAGGAATCTTCGTCACTCTCATATTCCTGAGTGTCTCTGTTCACGGTGTTTTTCTCTTTAAACGCCCGTTCGAACGATTCCTTTATCGTTCCGGCCATTTTGGTTTATGGTTACAAAAGTTTTTACTTATATACTTTCTGAAATTGATTTTTGTTTCCATGTAAGACATCCATGTCGGGTCAGGGAGATAACATGGGCAAGGTCGGGTCAGACATCGGGTCAGTTGTGTCAGACATCGGACCACTTTTACAAAATGTGTCGGGCCACTTTGGACCATGTTAGTCCTTACTGTGACCATACTACCCACTATCCTCAGCCTAAAATAAATGGGCCTATGTCCCTGTTGACCCATTTGGAGAGAGACCCTCTATTTGAAAAAAAAAAAATTTTTTATATTTTTAATAAACATGCATTCCTATGGTATTACGTGTATACATTAGCAGGTAATAGTATATATGCTGTTCGATGTTTATCAGATTTAGGGAAAAAAAAGTTTTTCTCTGAGTAGGGGGCCCTCTCAAAATCGTCATACAGGTACAGAGGCCTATTTATTTTAGGCTGAAGATAGTGGGCAGCAGGCAATTAGTGGGGCGTACATGGGAATAGTATGGTATAAAAGGCTCATGTTATTGATTAAATGCGTTTTATTCTAGCGGTATCCAACGATGACAAGATAGCATTGGGAGACAAATTACCTTGGAGAATTTCTCATGATTTTCGTTGGTTCAAAATGAACACGTATGGTGAAACTATTATTATGGGACGAAAAACATGGGATAGTATTGGGAGACGAGCTTTGTCGGGCCGTGAGAATATTGTAGTTTCCCGCCACCGACTTCCAAATGTGAAAACCATCCAGATACTATCGGATGTGCACGATTACCCGGACGCTTGGGTCATTGGGGGTGCAAGGCTATGCGAACAATTGTGGGAAAGGGGCGATATTTTGGTACTGACACGGGTTGATATGATCGTGGGAGAAAGTGGCCTAGGTATTACACTGCCAGCGATGAAAGAGTTATGGTCCAAATCCTTTGATTCATACACCTTTAGTATAAATAGAATTATGTAATGTTTAAATGAAATACTTATTATTTTTATTGGGTGTGGTTGCGGCGTGCAAATACGAGTACGAATGCGATGGGTGCACTACATGTGTAAATAGCACTTGCTTGGCGTTTAATGTTGGTGAAAATTGCATTCCTGAGAACCATGTCGAAATAAAGAACGACTTGGAGTTGTACTATGAGTTTTACTATCTACAAAAGGTACAAATCGAGGAGTATCGTTGTCAAGACTATGGCGTTTCTGTTCGTTTTACTACAGGGATGGAAAGCAGTACTGACATGACGAAGGATTATTTCAACAAACATTACAAAGAACTGATGGTAAAGGATTGCGAGGGATGGGGATTTATTAAAGCGTGAAGGTTTTCGTACACTGATTTCCCTTTTTAAATGGATCAATATCCCAAGCATACTTCTTTAACGGTGTTTTCCAGTCCGTGTACAACTGTTCCAAAACACCTTCTATCGGTTCTGGAACTCGTATTTGCATATCCGACCATTTGTATGTCAGAGTGCCCGTTTTTGTAATCATACACGGATACGTTATACCGTTTACAGTCATTCCAGTTGTGTGTTTACCGTTTAATAGAGCCTGAGAAAATAAATCTACTTTGATGTTTCGTTTGAGCCACGCTTCTTCGTAGCCGGGCTTTCCAAACTTACCGTAGGCATGTTCCATCCTCCACCCATTGTTTTTTAATGTTTTCGCCAATAGTTTATTGTGTTCTGTAAACCACTTTAAGTCTAGCGTGAAATCGATGTCTTGGTTTCCTACCGAACAATCTCTGTACCACGACAAGAGTGTACCACCATGTAAATTGTAGGGTGCGTCTATTTTATTGAGTATAGATACCATGTCTGCAAACGTATCCCATATTTTTCCTTTTGGATGCGTCGTGCAAAGAACTTTGGGTTGGAATATAGTCGATGGTTTTTTGCATTTATCGAAAAAGAACATTAGCCCTGTTCGAATCCACCGTGGTAGCTTGGATCTATCGAAGTATTTGGCTACTTCCTTTGTACCGCACCCATTGTTTTGACCAAATTGACCGTAATGAAATACCAGAGACCGTTTGGGTACCATCATTCGTACCTTTCTCTGTTTGAAGAATTCAACAAATCCCCAATCAAAAAGTTTGTTCTGATTCTTAATAAGCATTTTCTTCACAATGTTTTTGGTCATGACCGTTCCAGCAGACCCCATAGACTTTTTCTCGCATAAATATTTACCACATTTAATCGTTTTATGATGTGGTGCGCTCGAATGATACAGTGACATAACACCATCCGTCTCGCCTATATGGGTTAAAATAAACTCTTTCCAATTTAGTTGAAACAACAAATCGGTGTCCACTGAAAATATAATATCAAACTCGGTGTCCACAAAGAATTTAAACATTCTGCGTATGTTTGCGTCCGACTTCAACCGTTTTTTACATGGAAAGAAATTGATATTGTTCCCATACCACTGACGAAGTTCCTTTTCACCGTATTCTGTGGAGCAATCGTCGAAAATATACAGCATATTGGCGGGTATCTTATGGTAATTGCGTATAATGTTTGCATGAAATTTAGTGTACCCAATTCGATTATAGGTTGGTATGGCTATCATTATGTTTGGCTCGACACGTGTTGTTACGGGAACGAGCATTGGTGTAGTGGTCCGTGTTTTATTATCTAAACATCCGTATTCGCCTTGATGTCGCAAACAGAAATCGTGCACCAGAAGACCAGCCGCGCACGATAGGCATTCTTTGGTCAAAGCTTTACAACATGTCGGTATGGTATCTCGTAGCTTTTTATCAATTCTTCGTTTTAAATTACTTGCCGTATCGTATACATAACGTTTGTCTGTATACGAACTGTAGTACAAGACTAACACAGATGCCATAGAAAGCGCTAGAACCATGACAAAATAATCATTGCGCATTTTATTAATAAAAATTTACTTATATACAGCTATTTTAGATACAACTCCCGGATATAGTGCTGACGAAGGATAGCAAGGGAATAGTCCGGACTGTTCGTACTATGTAAAAAATCGTATAGATTGTTGTACACCATTCTATATCTTGTCCTGTGGTTTTGTTCGATTCGATTTTTTGTTCCAAATATACACAATAATTTATAGATCCATGGCTTATCCTGCTTATTTACATATACCTCAAACTGCTGAATCAACTCAGAATCCATTTTAGGGTATATATATCCAACATAAATACCGTAAAATGGAAACAGCTAAACAACTTATCAAGAACGAAGAATACATCGAAGCCATCGAAATAATTAAGGAATTTGGCCCAGAAGCCGAATGGACCATAGAAACCCTCAACACGATGGCGCTTGCACAAAAGAAGCTACATTTTTACCAAGCCGCGTATGGTTATTACATGCTCGCAAAAAACTCTAAGGAGGCAGCGAACATGTTTGCAACTATACCGATAAGCAAATTGGAGATGGAATATTCGGATTGCATACTGAAAGATGTGCGTCTTTTGAGAGTACATGGGCGTAGAGGCGTTTTTGCCACCAAGCCAATTCCAGCCGGTGAAATTATTTTCAAGATACCACTTGACAGGTGCAATCGTGGTACAAAGGATGAATTGGTTGAATTTATGCGCAAAGACAATGTTTACACTAGGCACATGCCCACCAATACGTTTCCGGTCGAGTGGGACGCGCGAACACGTGAAGATATATCCGTATCACCTTTACGTTTGATTTTGGAACAAAAAATACAAGAATGGGAAAAGGTGTCGAACGATAAAGACTATTTGCACCTGAGATCGTTGGTCGGTAGCCGTTGTTTTTCAGACGATGTAGACGACTATCTGGTGCCATTTGCCGACATGTTGAACCATTCCTCGGACCACAATGTGGACTGGAAGTTTACGGAGGATGCATTCGTCATGACAGCGAGTGCCAATATTGAAACACACGAAGAATTGTTCGATTACTATGGCCCAAAATCAAATTACGAGGCGTTTATTCATTATGGGTTTGTTCCAGCAGGCAATAGAAAACTGGATGTGATTCGCGTGATTGGTGATCTGCCAAATGGTGCAAAGAATCGGTTGGATCCTCGTTATTTTTCTACAACTTTTGAGTTTGAGTTGAGAGGTTCATACATGGAAGGAACCGTAGAGGTGTTTTCATTTCTACGTTACGTGCGTTCAACCGATAAAAAATGCCCGGAAACCTTACAGGGCTTCTTGAAACAGCCTGTGGACAAAGAGAACGAGATATGGGTTTGCAAAATGTTGTTCAACATGCTTCAAAAGGAGGTTCATCGTCGCGTGGAGAAAACCGCAAACGGGATCGACGAAACTCTGGCAGTTATGCTTCTTCAGTCTGAGATGACGGTGTTGGTGCACTGGGGAGAAGTATTAAAAAAGGCGATACACATAATGGAAACCAATGATCGTGCGATGCTAAAGAAAAGCACCGAGGATTACATAGTGAAGGTGATTAAGAAAATGGGGTACTATAAATAATATTTTTATATTTTAAAATGAAAGTATGTCTAATCGGTTCTAAAAGTGGTAAAACTTCAATTATACAGCGTTGGATACGGTCGAATATTCCGATTCAAGATGAAAATACAATAGCAATTGACATGAAAACGCTTAGTTTAAGTCTGGACGATATTGTCTCTACGGTTCAAATATGGGATTGTAGTGGAGACGATTCGTACATGAATCTACTGGATCGTTACATTTTCAATTCGAACTGTATCGTAGTATGTTTTGACCTAAGCAATGCAAATTCTTGGGAAATCGCGAAATATTGGATGAAACGTAGTTCCGAACTCTCACCAGAAGCACCTATTTTTGTATTGGGTAACAAAGTAGACCTAGAAAGTAAGCGTAAGGTGAAAGATTTCGATGTAAAACGTTACATTGATAAAACGAACCGTGTATACTATTGCGAATGTAGCGCATATACCGGGGAACAATGCAAAGAAATATTGCACATGATTGTTCGAGAAACGAGGCGTCGAATCAGAGTGTACAAACCAATCGATTTACAACCACAAAAGAATTGTACCATTGTATAAATAGAAAGAATAGTCGTCTAAATGGAGATTGATTTACCGGGACTAACGGACTTGAATGATTCAATGACCGCGATTCAATACTGGTTTACAGTAGCAGCTTATGTATTCATGGGGGTCGGTGCTCTCCTAGTAGTCTACATAATTTATAAAATTTTATCGTGCGGTGTCTGTCTTTTACGTTGTGTCACTTGTCCATGTCGGTCCAGAAAGAAACGAGACGAAACAACCAATTTGTTGAAATATGACTCTATAAATAGCCGTCAGCGTGTGTAAAATGGATTTCTGGTTTGATACATGGGAAAGGAATCACTTTAAAGCGTCAAGCGAAGAAATGACTTGGAGTAAAATGAACAAACGGTATGGTTCAGACAATATGTCGCGGGCCATACGAAACGGATGGGTCACACTACATGAAGAACGGGAGATAGTATCCTTCCCAATACATGGCGGCATGGTCCTTAAATTAAAGTTCGAACCGGAATTAATGGAACGTTACAGGATTAAACGGCCAGTATTCGACGTAGATCAGATAAGGGAACTTTCATGTATATAATCGTATACTAAATACCCTACGAGTAGTATAAACAATATAAAACAACATGCGTGTAGTCTACATCTTATTATTTTCTCTTTCTCTTCCATTTTACAACCATTGGCCTACATATATAGAGGATAAATTCACGCGAATCCGGTCTTCTAAAAACATGTACTCGTATGGGCCACAACCAAGTGAGGCTATAAATGCTTCCACGATGCGTTTTGCCTTTGTATTGGGAATCCCCTTCAAATACATGGCAAGGAAATCATCGTGAAGAGGATGTTCCTTGATAAACGCGAGTGTTTTGGATAGATTGGTTAACATTTTTACTTGTTGGTATATATACTCTTTTAAATGTTACAAATGATATTTACTAAAAGGAATACGGGTTATACTATTTCTATGACCGTTGGGTCTACGTATTACGCCGAGGTACATTCAAAAACCCCGGAATGGCATTGTTTAGGTATACGTACCCCGGGTCTATATGCAATAACATGCAATGGAATAGACGACTATAGTATAGAAGCTACAACTGGCCCAACTGACCCGACATCCCATTCAGTTACTGACCCGACGTCAACGGGCCACATGGTGCCATCTTAAAAAAGGTAAACATTAAAACTCAGTCGGGTATATATATAAAAAACGTGTTTTAAAAGAAATATGAGACCGTGCGATGTTCAAAAAGCGAAAAAATCTGTTATGAAGGTTATGGGGGTACACACCGGGTTTAATTGGGCCCAACCGTACATCGATGTGGAAGAATTTCAGGCCGGAGGAAGTGCCTTTTTTATCAACCCGAAAGAGTTTGGCGAGGTACCATTTTATGACAAGCGACGTCGTTATCTTTTGACCAATTTTCACGTGGTGGATTCTATTGAGTCAAAGACGGTAGAGTTGTGTTACCCGTCCAAGGGGTTCAATCGCCTTACAGCATCAATCATACACGTTGTACCCTCGTTGGACGTAGCAATATTATGTATCGATCCATATGCGGAACATCTATCATGGAGAGATGGTGGGTCGATTCATGAGTTTTTGGAAGAAATTCCAAACCTGAAAATTAATCTATCACCGGTGAAAGGAAACTCCCAAGATGTCATTGCCATCGGGTTTCCATCCTTGTCCAAAGACGTGCAATTGTGCGGGGGGCGCGTATCGGGTAGGGGTCTGGGAATGATACAACTCAATATGTCTCTAAATGGAGGTAACAGCGGTGGCCCTTTGTTGTATAAAAATCGCGTTATTGGTATCTGTACGGCATCGGAAGCAGAAACAGAAGCAATTGGTTTGGCGGTGCCTATATGTCAAATTGCGCGTTTCTTCGGACACTGGGGTGATTTTAACAAACCACTAATGCGTATGCCATCTTGGGGCGTTAACGCGAAGATCCTGACCGACGATTATTTAAACTACCATGGTATTGATCACATACAAGGGGTATTGGTTGAAAAGACCGTAAAGGGCCAAGCATGCGACCTTGCGGGGTTAAAAACAAAAGACATTATCCTCGGAATAAGCAATTCTACTGGACGGTACAACATCGACTGTGATGGTCTGGTAAAAGTAGAATGGACAGACAAGCGCGTTCCCATCACAAACAACGAATTCATCATGTCATTGGATCCAGATACGATTACTTTTTCGGTATTCAAACATCGTACGAAAAAGCGGGTTGAAGTAAAGGTTAAACCTACTGTCATTGATTTTCATACCCGTGAAAAATGGCACCAATGGGAAGAAGTAGATTACTGTACCTTTGGAGGGGCAGTGTTCATGGACCTTACGATGAACCATCTGGATGCGGAAGACGAAGATGAGGAGTCTCCTATACCGTTTGACCACCTCATGCAAATGTCAGCGCGTGTAAAATCGTCAATGAACATGGAAACCATCGTGGTATGTACCCATATACCGGGTCAAACGTATCTGGAATCACAACGATCTTTGATGCCTTACGATATTATCAAAAAGGTAAACCGGACAAAGATAAAAAACATTTCTCACTTCACAGAAGTGTTACAGGAGTTGGCAGAGAACATAGAGGAAACCCAATACATTGTACTGGAGACAGAGCGCACCAATGTTTATGTTGATTTGAAAAAGATAGCCGCACAGGAATATTTGTTAAGAGAGAAATTTCAAGATCAGATTTTTGCGGCACCTCGTAAACGTAGGCGATTGCGTTAACCGTATGGTAACACCGTTTTAACAAGTACACTCTCATTTTAATTTATGTTAGTAATTTATATATTATCAAATATCTGTACTGCCAAACCCACCAGAACCTCGTTCTGTCTCCCCCAAATAGTTCACCTGTATGATTTGCGGAGTCGCGTACGGTGTAATTATAATCTGGGCTATTTTCCAACCTCGTTTGAACTCCATTGCTTCTCGTACGCGTAACATGACCATAATTTCACCTCGATAGTCTTCATCGACTACGCCTGCTTCCACGGTCATTCCGGCTTTGGCCAGAGAGGAACGACACGCTATGCGTCCATAATGTCCGGGCGGTATTTGCATTGCAACCCCGATACGCACCTTGTTTAAACCCACTTCCAATTGTGTGTCACGTGGAAGGTAAAGATCGTACCCGGCGGCATATCGGTTGGCTCGTTCCGGTAGAATTGCATTGTTGTCGAGTAATTTAACTTGCATTTATTTGTTCGAGTCTTTCTTATATACACAGAATTAAATTTTGAGTATATATATCAATCGTCGGGCCGGTAAATGCCACGAACAGCTTCCAATGCCAAATTTAGTGCCCTTTACCAGTCTAAATTTAAGGTAGGAGAAGAAGTTCTGTACGACGGCGTGGAATATTTTGTAGAGGTCGCAGACATTAAGACGACTGAATTTTTACCACTACGTCGAAGATGCCGTCCTTATTCAAGACCGACTATAATGGCCCCAATAAAAAAACTAAAGAAAAACAATTTTATTGCACGGAAATCCCTGAAAGAAAATATGTGGGTTTTGTTGGACATCGATACAAAAACGTGTCATTTGTCTATGATATTGGACCGATGTGGCGATGACATAACGATTCAGCCCCTGAATGTCAGGAATACCTATACCGTGTCCGTATATTCCAATCGTATTGACCTTGCAATCGATGTAAACATACCCGAGTATATTCCCCGAATGCCGATACTAAGCAATCCATGTTTACAGGCGTTAGTGCACATAGATGGACGGGGCGCAAAAATTATAGATTACGATGCGGATGCCAATTTGTATTTGGCAAAATGGGACCTTGCAGACCATGAAACCTTTGCATGGGTCGAAGACAATGATTTTGCGGTTGATTACAGCGATAACGACCCGTTTGATTGCGATTGGGACTGTGCCGGGGTATTGGTCATACCCTTCGAAGATTTGGTTATATCTAAAACTGGTATATCTTACAAAAAAACACAAATGAGTTCGATAGATATGGAAGCTGTGAAGCTTGATTTATGGGCACGAACCAGCCATCATAATATAAATCACTTTGCAACCAGTTACAATACCGATGTAGATATTCTATACATTGCATTGTGGTTGGAACATCATCCTTTTTATTGGAGACATCAAGATGAAATCGACTTTTGCGACGAAGACAATCGTTGTATGCAAATGTTAATCGATAAAATTGCAAGTCGAAATGTGGTCGATATGGATGTTATTGATAAAGTGGTACAGCGTATAAAGTTGGATGAATGGATTAAACGACGGTCTAGACTCATAGAGAGCGTCTTACGTGGCAAACCAATCTTCAAAACCAACTTTAAATACTCCGATGGAAAGGTTATAGTAAATATCATGTACCCGTCAAACCCAGAAATTCGAATCAGTCGTTTGCATCGTCGTTTTCGATACAGTCATATTTCCAAAGTATTGTGGCACTTATCGAATAGACCAAAAGCGAGGTCTTGGAACGAATCAATGAACTTCGAATACAAAATAAAAAACAATTATGCGACAATACGATTAAAACACCCGTTGAAACCATTCCAAGAACGCATCGTTTATGATATGCAACAACGAGAAATCCATAACAATGACATATTGAATTTAAACACGAAATCGGGGGTGCGTTTTAACGCGGTGTCTGGTTTCGATTGGGAGAATCCACTTCGAGGCGGAATTCTTGCATTGGACACCGGATTGGGCAAGACTGTATGTACTTTGGCATTGATACAACAAGGCATTCACATATATAAAATTAAACCGACTCTTGTAGTGGTCCCATTGACCTTAATCGACCAATGGATATTTGAACTACAAAAATTTACGACCCTGACATACGGTGAAGTACATGGTAGAAAAACAATAGAAAAATGTACAGGAAAGGATGTTGTGTTTACAACCTATGGTACACTCATGTCGGCATACAATAGAAACGTTTCCGATCCCATATTCACGATGTTTAAACGTGTTATTTTTGACGAGTCACATCAACCCAAATCGCATACTTCTACTACCGTCAGAGCATGTTACTCGGTTAACGCATTATACCGTTGGTGTTTAACCGCAACGCCCATTATAAACGATACAATCCAAACTCTACACGCACAATTGAGAATGTTGTGTGTAAAACCATTTCAAGGCGATAGACCATATTTAAAGGAAGTGATGCAAATAGAGGAAGGTAGAAGTAGATGGGTCATTCAACAGATTATAAACACAATTATTCGCCCAAAAGTTTCACTTGGCATCCCAGACCCAGAAGTGTACACCTTAAACATTCCGTTCGATGCAAATACACTGGTTGTATACAAGAAACTGTTTGAAAAAATAAGGGGCAAAATATTGAAGACGTGGCACACCGAAGGTCCATTTAATGAATTTCAGCGAATAAAATCACTTATGAACCAATTATGCATAGCCTCCATAGACCCTACACTAATTCCGATACACATGTGGGGGGAAAGAATAGAAGGGGATCAATTTTCTTCGACTACCATACAACAGTTGAATGAAACCTTGGGGAAAGATAAATTTGAACAAGAAGTGAAAAAGGTGTTAAACTCTCTAGAAGATACAAGTTGTTCGTTGTGTTTGGAAACGATTAGCCGTCCCACCATAACCAATTGTTTGCACATATTTTGTCATGATTGTATCAAGCGTTCTTTGGAATTTCGTAAAAATTGCCCAATGTGTCGATGTACACTACAGGAAAGTGCATTTAAAGAAATTAAACCATCTGTCGAAGAGGAGACCATAGAGGGGTTTGTTGTCAAAACGGACATGTTGGGACGCCGAGTGAAAATAGACAAAGACATAGCGCGATTATACGAAACGATGACACGGGGTAAATTGGATGAATTGAAACGTATTATTAACAAACGGAAGAAAATAGTAGTTTATTCGCAATACAACACGGTCTTGGAATCGTTTTCACGTGAGTTTCATTCTAGTATAATAACGGGGAGAAGCAGCAGAGCTCAGAGAAAACGAAACATAGAAGCATTCAAAAATGGGAATACGAATGTTTTCTTCTTGTCTACCAAAATAGCGGATGTGGGAATAAACCTCACAGAAGGGGACACCTTGGTGTTTCTTGAGCCGGGAATTGACTCCGACGTAGAAAAACAGGCGATCGGTAGATTGAAGCGAATCGGCCAAGAGAAAACGGTGCACATTTACAAACTCTATTCCAAAGACACCTTAGAAGACTCCATATCATTGAAACGGTCAAGTTACGAACATGCGATTTCGCGCGTGATGAATTCTGGTGGGTCAAAATCATATATATCGAAGAAGAAAAGGCAATTTTTTCTTGGGTACATTACGGATATACTTCAGTTTAATTAAAATATTTACGTTTTTTATTTAACCCTAACATTTTTGTTACATACTCGTCAAACGACCCATCGAAGGTTTCCCAATCACTTAAACGTTGCTGTCCATCGCATACGTCTGGTAAGAAAGTAGATATAGTTTCCAATGGTTTTTTTCCAAAGTCTTTTAATATACGAGAAGCATATACCAACACCTTGGACGGTCTTGTTTGAAATAGCATTGCCGATATAGCCATAGAGCAGCACATATTTTCCGCCGTCTGGTCGGATGTATCAAACATCATCAAACCGTAAGCAAGTATACGGTATTCCTTTGGGAATTTGCGTTGAAATACTTTAAACCATTTCTTACGCACTTCGCTTGTTACAAAGGTTTGATTTGGCGGCTTTGCAATGTATGTATGGACCGGTTTCTCTCCCAAAAATGCAAGGGCTCGTTTTGCATCCCAACGTTCTTCTGGGTCCAGTGCCAACAATCCCCTAATCAATGTGTCGATATCCGTTTCGTTTTTCAATGTTGGGATTCGTTGTTCTACCGCTTTTAGTGTCTTTCCCGGGACTTTACCATATACAATTTTGTGAAGAATGCAACCCAGTGACCAGATATCTACTTTGGTGGTATACTTCTGCTTCTTCCATATTTCAGGAGCTCTATACCATCTAGTTACCATGTACCCGGTTGCAACGCCGTAATCGTTTGCAAATTGACGAGAAAGTCCAAAATCACAGATCCAAACGACATCGCCTTTCATCAATACATTGTCCGGTTTTAAATCCCGGTGCATTACATTGTGTTCATGGAGGGAGTACAGGCCTTGGAGCAATTGTGTTGCTATGTCTCTTATTTTTTCAAATGTTACCTGCTTTTGAGCACGAAGCCATCCGTTCAAATTACAGGTCGCTTTTTCCATAGTAATGTGCATACTCTTCCACTTGTAATAACAAGAACGGTAAGGCACCATGTTGGGAAGGTACATGCGCATTACGTATTGTTCTCTAGCGACTGACGCCAAATCTTCCATGCTTTCAATCAAAGTAATCTTTACCGCCGAATTGTTCTTACCGTATACCTTTGCGTAGGCGCCTTCACCAAGCATGAGCTGAGCCGTAGACATTTCAAAGCTTTACACACAGTTATATATAGTTTATTTGGTTAAGTCCTACTTTTTTCTTCTAACTGGTAACCAATTCCAATAGCGGTATTTAAATTTATTGTAGCGTGGGGCCAATGATTTGGAACAAACATAATAGACCCTGCTTCTTGTACGCAAAAAATTGGATTTTCAAACCACTGGTGCGATACATCGTCCCTTAGAAACTTCTTGGTTCTGTTGAATTCATACATGGTCTCTTTTTCTACCGTAAAAAAATACCATTCTTTTACTCCATGCAACAAGCTAAAAAATGCTCGTCTGTGTTGGTGAAACCCTATCCCCGACTGTGCGCCACCAATCGATATAATTTGGTATGGGTGATACGGAATAATGTCAGGGCGTAATTCGTCCAGATTCCGGTAATATTCAAAGGTCTGTGTGTCAAGGTCGTACATGTCTTTCACCTTTGCCGGTAAATCACCACCGTGTCCAAATTGAAGGACGTCTCTGTTTCCATGCATAACATCGTAATCATGATACGTCTGATTAAATAATTCGACGCTCATCTTTAACTGGTTTTTTAGAAGAAATGGACGATCGCGATCCATGTAATCCATAACAGTTGATTTATCTGCTTCTTCCAATATATCAATTTCACATTCGTATGCACAAACCGATAAAATGGAAATAATAAGTAGCGTTACTCGCATTTTAATAAAAAAAAACTTTATTTATATACTATACTTTAATCCCATAAAAGAACAATGTACATTGATATAGTCTTCTCGATGACCATGAAATACAAATTTAAACGGATTTGATGATACACAATTGATGTTAGTGTACTCTATCGCGGTGTCATTCACAGTGTAATAAAAACTTTTTGGTTTTTCCTGATACAATAAATCTGCTCCCCATGTCGCGATTCCCTCGTTCATGATTGCAAGGCTTATGGTGAAAGCTACAATAAAGACGGGTTGCTTGGAAGTAAACCCATAGGAACATATTAACGCAAGTGCATAATGATGAAGATGGAGAGGGTGACCTTCCATATATGCAACTATTGTAGTTCCTATGAAAAGAACCCACATGCATAGGTATAATGCAACATATACAATTCCCAACTTATTTTTCTTATACCGAATAAAATGGTACGAGAAATGGAAACATAAAGCGAACATTAATAGACTCAATAGAACGAACGATATTAATCCAATCCTATCGTTGAAATTGAATGAAATTTCTGTAAATACAGATCCCGCATGACGGAATGCCAGTGCGGTACCAACATGCAATGGTATCAGAAGTAAATATACCGGTCGAACCATCTTCTTTAAACGATTCTCTACAATGTTAGTGACCACTACTACATTCGCTGTATGCATCAATATTACAAGCAACCTATCCAAATTATAATGATCGTCGTATAGATACGCAATAAGCCCCCATGTAATTCCACTGGTAAGAGTGTATATTACCAAAACAAATGCACAATCATAACTATGGTCTTCTTCTACTAACATATATTTGTTACAATAAACTATTTATATATACAATCACCTTAAACCAAACATGTAAAATATAGTTCCAAAAATTCTAGAACGGGTGCTTCGTCGTGGCTCTGTAATTCTTACACGACACAGTGGACAGGTAGGGTTCTTACTTTTCCAATTATTAATACAACTATTGTGGAAGGAATGCCCACATTTTAGCGTTTTCATAGAATCGCAAATTTCGTCTAAACATATGGCACATGTCGTTCCTTCATGAGGGAATATCTTTGAACTCCTCCGAATACATGGCATATTTACCAACTTTACTCACCATTTTATATGTAATATAAACATTTATCACCGGCCACTGGGTTGAATCTGTCGTTGTATCGTATTCAATATACTTTCGAGTCGGTCGTCTTAAACGCACAATTAATGGTGGTTTCCGTTTGACAATATATGTCGCCATACCCCTTAAATCCTTCGCCGTCGCCGATGCTAGTATATTGACGCCCCTAGGCACATGTCGATATATTTTAAGGTATGTTCTGGCATATGTTTTGTCGATTTTTAGAAATTCGATAATTTTGTTCGTGTCAATTATCATGGCTTCTTCTACGATTTTATGTTTCTTGTTCCATTTAAAAAATACAGTTACGGTGTTCTGCGTCCCAAACTTCATCGCTATTTCCGAATACCGAACCATATCAAAGTGCATACCGCCCTGTCCCTTCTTTATCTCTATAAATGCGTCTCCATTAAATGCATCGTAATATCGGGCATCAAACGGAACCCAACCCAAAACCTCACAAAACCGTTTTTCGTATGCATTTTTGGGCACCACGAAATCCCCACTCAGTTGTTTAAACACTTGTGATATCTGGTCTCGTACTAACTCCATTGTACATTGTCATCGCTTTAATATTTATATGGTATTAGATAAAAAAAAATTATTGTCGATATTTCAATTTAGCTTTGTCGGGCCACTTTTTGACCATTGGGCCACTTCGGGCCACTTGCCACTTCGGGCCACTTGCCACTTCGGGCCACTTGCCACTTCGGGCCATGGGCCAAAGGTATTCATTAAAAATTTCGTTCCATTAAATTTATGTATATTAAAAGCTTCTTGTCCAAACAAAGATGAAGCTAGTATTTCAACATTTAGACACGCAATCACCAAACAAGTTCATCACGTTGTTCGGACGAACCTTAGATGACAAAAGCGTAGCCGTTCATGTCAAAGATTTCAGTCCAAAACTGTATATTGTCATAGACAGGGACGTACGACGACTACAAGCCCTTATTCGGGCCTCGTTAATACGGTACAAAGAAAGCAAACATATTCTAAAGTTTGACCCAGATTCGGTGAAGAACATCGATTCATGTATAGACAAGCATGAAAAAAAACTCCTGTGGTTTAAAATAGTCAAAGGTCAGGATATTACGGAATACAACGAAGAAGGCGCCCATGACTTTCTTGAGATTACCACGATAGACAAGTACGTTTTCAATGACTTGAAGGCAATTTTAAGTCGTAAGTGCGAGTTCATTTACAGGCAGATGATGTTGGACACTGAAACACGTATGGTAAAGAAATGGTGCCAGAAATACGAGGTAGACTGTCAAACAAACCTGAAGTATATGTTAGACAAACCCTACACCATATACAACGACCAAGTTGACTATGGTCTTCAATATCTAATCAGCAAAGACATATATTCATGCAATTGGATGGAAGTCGATGGACAGGAAGTCAGTAAGAAGCAAACAACATGTGATATTGAATTGGAAGCCGTACGTTTAGAGCAGATAGAACGAAATGACATGGCCCCATGGCACATATTGACATACGATATTGAATCCGTACCTCATCCAAGAGGAAATGGCAAGTTTGAGTTTCCAACGGCGGAACAAGACCCGGTATGTACAATAGGAGCAATTGTTCAAAAGGGAGAAGCAGTTGAGAAATACGTTTGGATTCACACGCCAAACGGAGATCCCATCGATGTTCTATCACCGGTGCAGAACCCTACAGACGATTACACATCGGAAGACACAGAAGTCTACCACTATGATGACGAATTGGAAATGTTGATCGATTTCAATACCTTTATTGTTGACAAGGATATTGATATTATCGAAGGGTACAATAGTGCATGGTTTGACCACCCATACCTATTCAAACGGTACAACACTCTGATGACGAAAAATTATGGCAAGCGATTGAATAGTGAGAGCAAGCAACGCACTTGTAAGGGTCCAAAGGACGAGTATTCTCCGATTTGGGGTAGATTTCTCAACATGGAATCATTTATCAAAGAGAAGGTGTTTGAAAGCAAGCAAGCGGGAAAGAATGTAACAAGGACTTTGTTTTGTCCGGGTCGTATCGACCACGATGGATACCAAGTCATGAAAAAGAACCACAACCTTTCAAGTTACAAATTAGACAATGTTGCCTTTGAATTTCTAGGTACAAAAAAATATCCGATGGATTACAACGATATTCACCCAAAGTATCACACCAAGGAAGGACGAGACGAACTAGCCGTCTATTGTGTAAAAGACGCATGGTTGACGCGTAAAATAATGCACAAACTCAGCAAATTGTTCGTATCGTTTCAGTTGGCATCCGTTACCGGAATTGCACTTAACGATGTTCTAAATCGAGGTCAGGGCATTCGCACGATCGCTCTGATGTTGCGGTATTGCAAGCAAAGATCACCACAGTATTTTATTCCAAGGCGCGAAACAATAAAGAAATACAACAAGTGGAACCAACTCTCCAAGAATCTGGACATAGTTACAGCGGTAGAGGAACGGTTTGATGGTTTTCAAGGAGCAGTCGTATTGGACCCAAAACCAAAATTCTACAAAGATGCGATTGCAACCCTTGACTTTGCCTCTCTGTACCCTTCGGTGATGATGTGCATGAACATGTCGTATGAAACCATCATTAGTAAAAAAACCATGATCGAGAGGGGATGGACCGAAGGAAAAGAAGTACGGACGGTACCGGATTACTACTGGAAAGACGGTAGGATGCAAAACAAGATCAATTACAATACCAACGTCATTTTTGCCACAAAGGAAACCAGACAGGGGATTCTACCAGAGATATTGGGATCCTTATGGGATGAACGCAAACGAGTAAAAAAAGAAATGAAGAAACATCATCCAGATACAGTCCAGTACAAGATAGCAAATGGTCGTCAATTGGGTCTCAAAGTTTGCATGAATAGTATCTATGGGTTTACAGGTGCGTCGGTTGGGTTTCTACCGGAAAAGCGAATAGCAGAAAGTGTTACTAAATATGGAAGAGGTCTCACTTTAAAAACACAAGACCTGATCGAGAACCACCCAAAGTGGGGAAAGGAACATGGGGTTCGATGCGTATACGGGGATACCGATTCGGTCTTCTGTCATCTCCCACGGTCTCTGTGCGACGGTCCGACACCAGAGGCAACCGTAGAACGGGCAGAGGAGATTGGCAGGGAGATGGGAGAGTATGTAGACGCACACTTCTTACGACCGGTAGAGTTGGAGTTTGAAAAAGTTTACTTGCCGTTTATGTTGATAAAAAAGAAGCGTTACTGTGGTAAGAAATACGAAGAGGGCCATGTTAAAATAGACATGAAGGGACTGGAGTGCGTCAGGCGAGACTTTTGCCCACTGTTAGTAAAAACACAGAAGGAAATGTTGACCGTTCTAATGAATACGATGGATGTAGATCAAGCATGCAAAGTGGTGTCCAAGGCGATGCAAGATCTAGCATTGTGTAAAGTGCCTTTGGAAATGTTGACCATGAGCAAAAAATTGTCTCGTTCTCCTTCCGATTACAAAGTTAAGGGAGCACATGTAAACTTGGCGATGCGCATCAACAAAGAACGGGGCGAACAACATGGGTTTGTAGCGGGAGATAGAGTCCCATACGTCATAGCAAAGGGGAAATCATTTAAAATGTCGGAGAATTCGGTCTTGCCGGAAGAGATCACCAGTGGAAAGTTTGTTGTGGACTACGACTACTATCGAAACAAACAGATGATCCCACCTCTTACGAGAATTATAGAGAAACTGTGCGATAATCCGAAGAGTTTGTTTGTTTGCAATGCGATTAAAAAGCCTGCCATAACCGGCATGTTTGCGAAATGGGTGAAAAAGAGAAAAAAAGAGGAAATAGTTATCGTTCAGCCAAAAATAGTAAAGAAGAGTAAAAAAACGACAATATATAATTTTTTTTAGAATTTTAATTTTTGAGCCGAATTTTTATGTGGGTACGTTGCGCTTCTAGCTTTGTACTTTTCTATGTAAGCAATTAAATTGTCTAATGCGTTTTCCATGGTGACTTTATCTTCGAATATACCAGTTATGTCTTTTTTTAGTCTTTTTGAAGGGAGATTTTTCTTGTATTCTCTCACCCCTCCGTGGGAAATATATAATATAATTTATTACTTTGTGTATAAATACGTCATATTATATAAATAAATGCGTTTAATATTATTCTTGTTATTAACAACCACCGTAGCCATGGAAGATCAGTGTTCTTGTACCTGTAATGAGATCGATCGTGACAGACTTGGACAATCGACATGGTATCTACTTCATGAGATTGTTAAACATGCGGATCCTAGCTACGACCCAGCCCTATCTCTGCTTTTGAAAACCCTAGGCGTTTTGTACCCATGTTCACATTGTAGAGAACATA
>Ga0209632_10000135_pt1 | contig 74486 bp, 48 predicted proteins | sample COG_10_FD_184754 | JGI IMG/M metagenome (GOLD analysis project Ga0209632, IMG submission 184754) | Pelagic Microbial community sample from North Sea - COGITO 998_met_10 (SPAdes) (version 2) | ecosystem: Environmental > Aquatic > Marine > Neritic zone/Coastal water | place: Helgoland, sampling...
CCCCATGGACGTAACCTTACTGGTATCCCAACTGCTGATGTCTTGGTTAAAGGCAGTTGCTCCGTAAAACATATTCCCCATATCGTTAACCGAACTGGTATCCCAACTGCTGAGGTCTTGGTTAAAGGCAGTTGCGCCGTTAAACATATTCCACATTGTCGTAACCTTACTGGTATCCCATGCGCCTATGTCTGCATTAATGGAAAGTTTTTATTTAATTCTTCAATTTGGAATATATGGGGTTTGCCTTAGCCTAATCTATAAAAACAATAAATAAATTTGATGAAAATATGAAAAACGAATATTTAAGACACACTTTAGCTACAATTGATTATAGATTTCAAAAATCAGTAAAATATAGAAATACTGATTTTGGTGATTATACATTAGGAAAGGAAAGCAGAAGTCCAAAGGAAATCATCAATCATATGTACTTTGTTTTAAGCTCAACAACAATATATATTCAAGAAGAAAGAATACAAAAAGGAGAACCAGATAAACTTAATTTAGAATTAGAAATTGAAAGGTTTAATTCAGAAATAAAAAACTTAGACAAAGTACTCTCTGAAAATGAATTAGATATAAATTATTCCAAAAGATTATTACAAGGTCCTTTGTCAGATATTTTAACACATATAGGTCAAATATCAATGTTGTCCAGATTGAATAACAATCCAATTGAATCGGAAGATTTTTCATCTTCACCAATAAAAACTGGAACAACATAAAGTAAAGAATGAAAACTACTGCCAACAATGGCTATAGTTAATACAGGTTTTAGTGCTTAGCCCAAAGTTTAGAGCTTTAAACCAAGTCCGCCAAATCTTTTGATTTGGCTTTAAAATGGAAAGATAAAACAAAATAAAAAGCTTTGGCTAAGTGCTTAACCGAAAGGTCGGCTCCTTTCAATCCTGTACTAACCATAGCCGAGACGTTACCTGCAAGCTGCATACGACGCAAAATAAACCCTTTTTTAGAGTGAAAATCACTAAAAACATCATTTATTTTGTATTTTGTTGAGAAATAATTCATACTTTTGTTCTCTATTAATCAAAAAAGATTATGATTCTACAATTTTCAATAAAAAACTATAAAACTTTCAAAGAGAAGGCAGTTTTAAGTCTTATCGCTTCTAATTATGATAAAGACACTCGTGAAGATGAAAATATATACCATAACGAAGAATTCGGTTTAAGACTATTAAAAAGTGCTGTCATTTATGGAGCAAATGCTAGTGGTAAAAGTAAATTACTTGACGCATTTGCATTTATGAAAAAGTACGTAATCAATAGTTCTAAAAAAGGTCAAAAAGGAGACAAAATCGATGTAGACCCTTTTAGACTTAATAGTGAAACTGAAAAGGAACCATCTGAATTTGAAATAATTTTTGTGCATAAAAAGGTTCTATATAGATACGGATTTGAAGTAACAAAAAAAAGAGTTATTTCTGAATGGCTATTTTATAAACCAAAGACAAAAGAAATAGAACTATTCTATAGAGACAATAATAATTTCGATACTCATTCAAGAAGTTTTTCTAAAGGTAAAACTGTGATTAAAGAAGGGTTAGTTAGAGATAATGCTCTTCTACTTTCAGTTGCAGCACAATTCAACGATAAAACTTCGAATAACGTTATTGATTGGTTTAAAAGATTAAAAACTCTATCAGGTCTGAATGAATCAGGTTATCAAGGTTATACGATGGGAAAAACAGAAGACCCTATTCACAAAGCCAAAATTCTTAATTTACTCAAAGTAGCTGATTTAGGTATAAAGGATATTAATTTAAAAAAAATAGATGTTGATAAACTTCCAAAAGATTTACCTAAACATTTAAAAGAAAAAATACTTAAAGAGGTTAGTGAAGAAAATGCTCAATATGTTTCAGATGTTTTAACAACACATAAAAAATATGATTCTAATGGAAATTCGATCGACAATGTAAATTTCTCTCTTGATGATGATGAGTCATCTGGAACAAGAAAATATTTTGCTTTAACAGGTCCTATTTTGGATGTTATTGAAAATGGATATACTCTTGTAATTGATGAATTAGATTCAAAACTTCACCCTAATTTAGTATGCAGAATTGTGTCACTATTTAATTCAAAAGAACTCAATACTAAAAATGCACAATTAATTTTTAACACCCACGACACTAACCTCTTGAGTACAGGTTTATTTAGACGTGACCAAATATGGTTTACAGATAAAAACAAATATGGTGAAGCTAAACTATATTCATTGGCAGATTTTAAATCTGATGAAGTAAAAAAGAATGAACCATTTGAAGAAAATTATATCAGAGGTAAATATGGTGCTATTCCTTTTTTAGGTTTTTTCGAAAACTTAAATAATCTCCTTACTCAAAATGAAAATGAGAAATAAAAAGAAGGAGCAAATTGCCGCTAAAAAAAGGCATAAAGAACAGTTAAAAAAAAGAGAAGAACTGAACCAGGCTTTGAAAGGTCAACTCCTGTTTTATTTGAAAAACCAACTATTTTAATAGTTTGCGAAGGGAAGAATACTGAGCCTTCATATTTTAATCAGTTTAAACTCTCTTCTGCAACTGTAAAACCTATAGGAGAAGGATACAATACTATTTCTTTAGTAAACAGAGCAATTCAACTCGCTAATGAAAAAAGTTACGACCAAGTCTGGTGTGTATTTGACAAGGACGATTTTAGTGAAAGTGACTTTAACAATGCAATTTTAATTGCCAAAGCGAATAATTTCGGACTAGCTTACTCGAACCAAGCCTTTGAATATTGGCTAATCCTACATTTTAACGACCATCAAGGTGGAGGAATGCATCGCGATGATTATGACGATAGGATAAACAAATTAATCAAGCCATTCAAAGTATTCTATGATGGTAAAAAGAGTAAAATGATTGATGAGGACTTTTTTGAATTGTTAGATGGTTTTGATAAAAAGACTGGTGAAAAAAGAGTTGATTTAGCTATAAAAAGAGCAGAAAGAAATTATAATCATCACGACCATTCCAATCCTTCAAGGGAAGAGTCAACAACAACTGTCCAAGAATTAGTAAAAGAGTTGCTTAAATACGTTTAAAAAAGCCAGCAGGTAACAAAGAACTGAGCTAAAAAACAACTCTTTTCTTAATAAATTTTTGACACTAGTATGCCAGGCATAATTTTATAATTAAGCGTTTTTGGTTCATTATTTTTAGAGTTAACTTACTACTTAACCTCTAATACAGACACAAAAGTTGGATCATAGGGGTGTCCTGATTTTGCAATTGCAAAACACTGTTTTAGCAGCTTGTTAGAAACGGCTATTAAGGCTAATTTCTTGCTCTTTCCTTTAGTTGTAATTCTTTGGTAAAGATCGCTGCAACCCTTATTGTGTTTGCAAGCAGCTGCGCAAAGTCTCTGACTTTGAGCCACGTATGTATTGTGTTTTGATACTCCCACTACTAGCGCGAGCCTCTTTTGCTCGTGATTCCAACAAAGAAAACCTTAAAAAAGAATCTATTGAGTCAAAAACAGCATACGATATAAAATTGTTTGAATTTAGTGAACGGCAAATGCTAGCAAGGGACTATTCTGAAAATAATGGATGCATGAAACAAACTAATTTAGTTGTACTCTACAATTAATAAACAGTATATTTGATAAAATTAAACCAATAACTTTAAAAACAAATTAGATGAAAAAATTAGTAATGCTGTTAGCACTTATCCCAGTATTGGGATGGAGTCAAGTAAAATCAGGAACGTCCTATTCGGAGCATCCAGCATATGATGTAATTACAAAAATTTACAAGGTATGGGAATCCGGAACTGAGGCCGAACTAAGAGCGCTGTATGCTGAAGACGCAAAAATTTGGAGTCCAGGAGACGAGGAAGCAGGAACTGTAGATCAAGAAGTAAATAATATGCTTTGGTGGCAAGAAAACTTTAGCGACATTAAGGTTAGTGTGATGGAAGGTGCGACACCAGATATCATTAAGTTTAAGGGGGATAAAAAAGGCGTTTGGGCTATGGACTGGATGGTGTTCACAGCGGTGAATAAAACCAGTGGTTTGCCGATTAAGGTGAATATTCACTCGAACAATTATGTAACTAACGAAGGAAAAATTACAATGACGTCGAACCACTATGACATAGAGTCTGCTGGTGCGCAAATTCAAGCATCTTTAGGAATGCATAGAAATGGCCGCATATACGATGAACACCCATTCATTGATACTTTGAATGAAATGGTTGCACATTTTGAGGCTGGAGAAATATCGGAACTAGCTACTTACTTTGCGGAAGATGTAGAGTTTTACCGCCTAGGTGTGGACGGACACTTGAACCTAGAAGAACGCACAGCTACATGGCATCAGCAAGTGGCAACAAACAGTGTACGTGATCTTGAGCAGTCTGGATATCCAGATGCTATTTATTACGCAAGAGGCGAAGGCCAATGGGTGGTTCAATCTTGGTGGTGGGTAAACAACACCAATGCAGAAACAGGAGAAAAAACTCGCAAATATTTACACATGAGTCATCACTTTAACAAAGAAGGTAAAGTTTCGAGAGAAGATATTTACATGGCTAATTAGAATTAATTTAAGCCTACAATAGTGGGCTTAAAATTCAAAAAACCTACCAAGCATGCTTGTGTAGGTTTTTTTGTTTTAGGGTGTCTGGTCTGAAAGAACAGCGCACTGCATTTGCTTAACGGTACAGTGGATTTAACTTTTGTTAAAACCCAAAAAACGAATCCCGTGAATACCTGTATTTTATTTATTTCTCAATTGGGTTGGTGAAACTTTTCTATGTAATAATATTGTTATTTTTTCCAAAGGTTTTCCATTTCTTCCAACGTTTTTCCTTTTGTTTCAGGAACATATTTTAGAATGAATAGCATAGCTAAAACACTCATAATTCCATATCCCCAATAAGCGAACCCATGATTAAACAGTCCTGTTAAATAGGAGTTATCATTCATCATTGGAAATGTTAATGACACTAAATAGTTAGAAATCCATTGAGCTGCAACTGCAATTGCCAGTGCTTTTCCTCTAATTTTATTTGGGAAAATTTCTGCTAATAATACCCAGGCAACTGGTCCCCAACTCATCGCAAAACTTGCGACATACAACATCATACAAAACAACGCTAAATAGCCTGTTGCTCCTGAGAAAAAGACAAAACCTAAAGACAACATCGCAACAGCCATTCCTGCAGCTCCAATAACCATTAATGGCTTTCTACCGTATTTGTCAACTGTTTTTACAGCGATTATGGTAAATAAGAAGTTCACAACGCCGACAATAATCGTCATAAATAAGGCGCTATCTGTACCCGATGCTATTGTTTTAAAGATTTCTGGGGCATAATATAGCACCACATTTATCCCTACAAATTGCTGAAAAACTGAGATTAAAACTCCGATAATAATTACGAGCCAACCAAAAGATAAAATATGTCCAGAAGTCCTATCGTTCATAGACGCTTCAATTTCTGCCAAAACTCTATTTCCTTCTTCTTCACCATTGACTTTTACTAAAACTTTTAAAGCTTCTTCTGGTTTGTTTCTCAACATTAAAGAACGTGGTGTGTCTGGGACAAAGAATAATAAGCCTAAAAATAATCCGGCAGGAATCACTTCGGAAGCAAACATCCATCTCCAACCAATGGTATTTAACCATTCATCTGAACCACCACTTCTTGAAATAAAATAGTTCACAAAATAGACGATCATAAAACCACCAACAATAGCCAATTGATTGAAGGAAACTAATTTTCCTCTGCTCTTTGCGGGCGCAATTTCTGCAATGTATAAAGGCGATAACATGGATGCTAGACCTACGCCAATACCTCCAATAATTCTATACACAATAAATACGGTTGAAAACGTATGATCTAATTCTCCCAAAGTCCCTATAAACATTTCTGGCATGGCAGAACCAAACGCTGATATTAAAAATAAAATAGCGGCTAGAATTAATCCGTTTTTTCGGCCTAGCTTTTTACTGACTAATCCGCCAAAAACTCCTCCAATAATACAGCCTATTAATGCACTTGATACTAAAAACCCTTTAAAAGCACTTGCCGCCGTTTCTGATAATCCTTTTGGAATTACAAAAAAACTATCTAAAGACCCAACTGTTCCTGAGATGACTCCTGTATCGTACCCAAATAACAAGCCCCCTAAAGTGGCTACTAATGTAAGCTTGATTAAGTATCCTGAATTTACTGATTGTGCCATAATTTTTAATTGAGTTAAGTCTAAAAAGACCGTATGATTTTATATATTTTGAATGATATGGTTCAAAAATATTTTAAATCTGGGTCATAACGTGAGACACCTGAAGCAAAGACTATGAGAAATGAAGCTAAAATAAATTTAGGAATAATCTTCTAAGGATTATATGAAATTCAGCGTGTTAAAAGAGTTGCCTAACACCTTTGAGTGGCTCGCATCAAGCCATTGATCTAACAAGGTCGCATACACACTTCTAAAATCGATTGTATAGTGCAGGTCTCCATTTTTATCCAGATTGGATAAATCAGGGCTATCGTTATAAATCCCTGGTTTTTTAAGATTTTTTCCAATCACAAAAAGATTGTTTGCAGCCCCATGATCGGTCCCTCCAGCTGCATTTTGCTGAACACGTCTTCCGAATTCAGAAAAAGTTAAAATTAATGTGTCTTTGAAGGAATCAGAAGCTTCCAAGTCTTTCACAAAGATTTCCATTGCTTCGCTATACGTTTTGAGTAATCGTGTGTGTCTATTGGCTTGGTTGGCATGGGTGTCGAACCCTCCCATAGAAACATAGTAAACTTTGGTGTCGAGCTTAGAATTAATAAATTCAGCCGTTGTTTTTAGTTGTTTTGCAAACGGATTGTTTGGATACGATTGCGTACTGGTTGTTGTTTTACTTGTTTCGTAAATATACTTGGCGGAAGACTTCGCGCCTACCATTGTTTTGTATAAATAGCCGAGATTATGCTCACTTAAATGGGCCTCGGTTTGGGTTTCTAATACTTTGCTAAAAAAGGGCGTTTTTGCATTGTTAAACATCTTTTTGGCATCTTTTGTTGCCACCCCATTAATAGTGGTCCCTTTAAGTATTAGTGACAAAGAGTCGTCTACTTCAATTCCAGAATACGGTTTTTTCCCATACTGGTCAATATAGCGCCCCATCCAACCAGAATCTAAATACGCACTAGCACTACTCGCGGTATGCCATATATCTGTGGATCTAAAATGAGACCTGCTAGGGTTTGGATATCCAACATTATTAATAATTGATACATACCCCTTATCATATAACGATTTTAAAGGGGCTAGATTTTCATTAAGTCCTAACTCTCCATCAATATCGATAAGTTTGTTTTTGGGGATTGAGATCCCTGGGCGGTTGGAGTAATACAAATCATTTCTGTAAGGGATGATCGTATTTAAACCATCATTTCCACCTGACAACTGAATAACAACCAGTTTTTTATAGCCTAATAATGTTGGGTCTAAATTTTCAAAAGCTTTCATGAAACTTGGAACGAGTACCGCACTACTCGCCATTGAACTTTTAATTAAAAAATCTCTTCTTTTCATACGCTATCTATTTAACACAATTGGTATTCAGGGATGGACATCAATTGAATACCATATTGAAACGAACTTTGGGGTTGGTGCGCCTCTAACATCTCACTGGTATCGTAATCGAGGCGTGGAACGACTAGCAGCTCTTTTAATTCATTAAAGGACACTTTAGAATAATGAGTTTCAAAATATGCACGCTCTTTCTCATCTACTGAGAACCGTTGCTTTTTTTCTTTATAGAATTCGTCAAAAGTATCTTCAAACTCCCCTTTAGGCTTCAAGCTAATTTTTGCATTATTAAGAATTAAAGATGGTAGTTTCAACCGAAACATTAATGAGTTGGAATCAATCCAATAGCGATCGCCTTTCCATCCGGCTACATTAACGGGATATAAAAGTGTTTGACCCATCATTTTTTGAAGGTATTGCACTTGGCGTTGTTTTTTAAATACGGATGGAACGACCTTGTGAATCCCAACCATTAGCTCAACAGGCGATTTAATTTTAACTCCTACATTTTTCTCCTCATAAAACCAATCGGCCATAAACAGATGACGCATCAATGTTTCAATATTATAATCTTTATAAAACACATCAGTCAATTCTCTTATATGCTCTTTATCTACGAATGGATTGACAAAATAGCGATACAGTTTAGTACATATAAATTCTGCACAGGCCTTTTGCTTTATAATTAATTCAATGATGTCATCGCCTCCAAAATTTCCAGTTTCCCCTAAAAATATTTTAGAATTTTGATCGTGTCTAGCGTCTCTTAAAATAAATTCCCCGTTGGGTTTAAAATTCCAACCTGTGAATGCTCTTGCGGCTTCTTTAACATCGGTCTCAGAATAATTCCCAATCCCTAGTGTGAAAAGCTCCATGAGTTCCCGTGCAAAATTTTCATTTGGTTTTTTCTTAAAATTTCGATTGTTATTAAGGTATTTGAGCATCGAAGCCGATCTAGAAATCGCTTTAACAAAATCTCCAAAATTCCCTAAAGCATGGGTCCGAAGTGTGTTATTAAATTTGAGCGTATGCAGAATATGATTATCTCTACAAACAAATATATTGGCCCAGAAAAGGGTCATTTTTTCTCTTAAAACTTGATCTGAGTTTGCTATTTTCTTAAGCCAACTAAAATTTAATTCTCTAACTTTCTTTTGACTTTTCTGTCTTAATTTTTGAAATTTTTGTTCTCCTAAATTTTTCTTTAACTTAGTGTAAGGTGTATTAAAATAGTCTCCAAAATCAGATAAATCTATTTGAATAGGCTCTATTTTTTTTGAAGCATCGAACAGTAAGTTCACATTATTTTCTCTACTGAGCTTTGTGGATGCTGCAATCAAAGCAGGCGTTGCCCCAAATCCGGTACGCCAGTGTAAATGTATGAGTTCTCTTTGATTCATAAGTTAATTGATCCTGAATTCTAATAGGACTGCGATTTGGAACATAAGTTTAATTTCTCCAAATAAAAGGGGTCTCTGTTGTTGAAAACGTTGCTAGCCCCCCCCCCAATATCTACAGCATCCCTCGCAATGGAGTCCACCAAAAATACATAAAGGCCAAAGCAATTAGCTTTGGCCTTTATAAAATTTATAAAACTACCAGCTAAACCACTAGTCATCTATTAAGTCGTTGGTATTGATTTCAGTAAGCGGAATTGGCAATTGCATTACTTGTGTTGGATCTGTACTTAATTCTAAATCTACCTTAGAAGAGAAAATTGGATTGTTGTTATGTTTATTAATTGTGTGCGTTAAAAAATAATCAAATCCTCGTCTTCTGTTATTGTGTGCATCTTCACCCTCACCAAGAAGTTCAAATCGATATTCAGTCATAATGGCATCTCTAAAGGTCGCTTGATCTCCTAAATAGGCAGCGTTTGACATGCCTACACGATCTAAGACCTCAGTAATAAACCCAAGTTGTTGTCCATTTTGGAGTTCATTAGAAATCTCAGCCAACATAATAAGAAGTTCCGCATAGCGATAAATAATTACATTTTGATCTCCATATAGATTGGAATGGCTTTTATCTTTTTCAGTGAACTTAAATAAATAAGGATGTGATTTAGAAAATTGACTTCTGGCAGAAATCGCAGGGTATACTTTAACTGAGTTTCCATTATCTGCTCTGCTATAATTATAAAGGTAAGTACCCTCTAGTCTAGGGTCATCTGGATACGTTGCCTGGTGGTCTAGGAATACATCTGCACTCACACGTAACCAACCAAAATGCAGTGCTGACTTATATTTCCACGGAGTATAATTTCTACCCATTTGAGAGTTCGCAGCATCTTGACTAATTTGAAGTTCAAAAATTGATTCGTTAGAGTTCTCATTTTCATCCGTGAATAAAGAGCTATAATCCGGTTCTAAACTATAGTGTCCATAGGCCATGTTAGCTTCATCATAAGCCATTTGCCAATAGTCACTTTCAGTCTTGTCATCCGCTTGTAAATCGGGGTTAGTAGCGAGTGTCATATAGACTTTAGCTAATAACATATTTGCTGCCTGCTGTTTTGGATAACCAGCACCAATGGCCCCATTCATTAGACTCGTAGCCATTTGGGCATCCGAGATGATTTGTGCGTAAACTTCTTTTGCACTCGTTTTTGCTTTACTTAAGTTATCACTATCAGGAAGCGTTAACCATAGTGGAATATCTCCCCATAAACGGACTAAAGAAAAATAGGACCAAGCGCGTACAAAGTAAGCTTGACCCGAAATATCATTGAATCCTAACTCGTTGATATCCGAGGTGGACGCAACGGTTGTTATGTTATTAATAGCGCCGTTACATCTCCCTATTACAGAATAAATAGCGATCCACATATTTTCTGAATCTATATCATAAACTGGTTTTAAAGAAAATAGGGTCTGATTGTTTGTGTTATTAACATTATTACCGCCGCCTCTACCTGTAGTAAAAAACCCTGAAAAACCATTAAGTGCATAAATACGTTGCTCTTGTGCCCCATAGGCTGTCAATCCTTGGTAAATTCCATCTAAAGCACCCGTTGCAATTTCAAGGTCTCCGTAAGTCGCTGCTGAATCGAGGAATATTGGCTCTTCATCAATGTCACAGGAGTAAACTAGGACTCCTATAAGCGTTAATAATATGATTTTAAAATTTTTCATAATTTATAAATTTAGTAATATATATAATTGTTTTCAGATTTATATTTTCAGTACGTTTAAAAGCTCATATTCACACCTAATAAAAGATTTCGAGCATTAGGAGCGCCATTGAAATCCACTCCGTTTATGAGCCCTGTGTATAAAAAAGTGGAGACTTCTGGATCATAGCCACTGTAGTTTGTCCAAGTAAATAAGTTTTGACCCGCGATGTAAACATTTAAACGATCGAATAAACTCGTTTCTGTGACAGGAATATCATAGCCTATCGTTAAATTGTTTAACCTTAAATAACTACCATCTTCAATGATACGATCTGTTATGGCAGCTTGGCCAACTGTCGTATATCCAATTCTTGGATGGGTATTTGACTGGTTGTCTGGCCTCCAAGCATTGTTATAGGCTTCAGGTGAGATATTGTTAAAGACACTTGCTTCAGCATTATCTAATTGCAATAAATTACCATTTGCAATTTCATTACCATACACCCCATTAAATAAAGCACTAACTGTAAATCTTTTGAATCTTAAGTTCATGTTAAACCCATATATAAAATCTGGATTCGGATTACCAATAAAGGTTCTATCCTTTACATCGATCACGCCATCGCCAGAATCTAAGACTCCATCACCATCAGTATCTTCTGTTAACTGATCTATAATTCTCACGTCACCAGGTACAGCATCAACTCCAAGTAGAGAAACAAAATCAGTAGCTTCAGTTTGATAGATACCGTCTGTTTGAAACCCATAAAAGAGACTCGATTCTTCTCCTTCTACAAATACATTTGCTGGCGATTTAAAATGATTGCCTCCACTAACTCTATTACCATAGTAAAACCTTCTGTCTGTTACAGCACCATTTTCATAGAACCCTTGTAATGGCTGAGAGTTTAAGTCTGTAATCTGTGTTTTATTAAACGAGATATTCCCTCCAAAGCTCAATTCCATAACATCTGTTGAAATCGGAACAAAGTTTAACGCAACTTCAACACCTTTATTTGAAATAGCCCCTTTGTTTACCAAAATATTTGAAAATCCAGAAGATGCTGGAATATTAGAATTTTGAAGTAAATCCTTAGTGGTCTTGTTATAGATATCGATAGTTCCTGAAACCACATCATTTAAAGTACTAAAATCTAAACCAAAATTTAATTGCTCCGTTGTTTCCCATGTTAAATCAGGATTCGAAAGATTTAATAATCCGATTGGAATATTAGTGCCACCGTCCACATTTCCATACAGATTATCTGACACGCCATAATTAGACAACGTTCCGTAAGGGCTTATACCATGGTTCCCTATTTGACCCCATCCTGCTCTAAGTTTTAAACTTTCAAAAAGATCTGAGTTTTTTACAAAACTCTCATTACCAACATTCCAAGCGAAAGCAAATGATGGAAATACACCATACTTATTACCTTCTGAAAACTTTGAAACACCATCACGTCTAATCGTTGCTGTTAAAGTGTACTTATTATCATAAGTATAATTTAATCGTCCTAGAAGGGAAACTATTTGTTGATCCGATTTCGCTAGCGTTAATGGTCTGGTGATTGACTCTCCAAAAGCAGGTTGCGATGTTGTAAATTGAGTGGTAATAAAGCCTGCAACCGCATAAACACTTCTTTCTACATTACGGACGTCATAAGTAACGCCGACCAAACTATTAATTCTATGTTTTCTATTAAATTTTCTATTGAATTTTAAAAGATTATTAAACTGATGTGATTTTGTATTTAATGTTGACATTTGAAGTGCCCCATTTGGCCTCCCTTGAAAGGTTGTTGGTCCAAACCAACGTCTTCTGTCTTTATTTCTAACATTACCTCCATAAGTAACTTCGTAGGACATCCCTTTGATAGGGAGTTTATAAGTAAGCCCTAAAGATCCTATGTAGCGGGTTGCTTTGGAAATATCTGAAAAATCATCAATCCAAGCGTAAGGGCTCGTCAAGGTTTCGTCTCCTGAAACATCAATACCATCATCGTTAAACGCCAAAAGCGGTCTGAATGCAATCGCATTTCTTACGAGGCTTCGATTTGCGCCTCCAGCTAAGTCACCCCCTTCAGCAAAGTCTGAGCTGCTAAAAAAGCCACTTAAGCGCGCTTTTATTTCTAAATTGTCATTTAACTTCTGATTTAAGTTGATTCGAATATCACCACTTTTAAAAGAAGATTTTTTTACGATCCCTTGCTGACTATCAAAACCTGCTGATATATAGTAGTTTCCTTGATCACTACCTCCAGAAGCAGAAGCTCCAAATTTTTGACTAATTCCGTCCGTATAAATCTCATCTTGCCAATTGAATTCCTGAGCTGGATCAGATAATGGAGTCCCATTTTCTAATGTATAAATCGTGGAGCCTTCAATTAAATAACGTTGATCAACTCCATTATTTTCGTTAATTTCATTAACATAGTTGGCAAAGCCAAATCCGTCTAATACGTTATATTTTTTAGTAATTGTTCTTATAGAGGTTGTAAGAAATGCATTGACTTTAGCTTTCCCATTTGTTCCCTTTTTAGTGGTGATCAAAACAACTCCATTGGCGCCTCTTGACCCATAAATAGCAGTGGCAGAAGCATCTTTTAATACTTGGATGCTTTCAATATCTCGTGGATTAATTCCATTTAGACCATTTTGAACTTCTTGACCTTCAAGACCCCCTCCTGCGGATGAAACATCTTCACCAGCTGAAGAAATAATGACACCATCAATCACATAAAGCGGTTCGTTATTTCCTCTTAGACTGTTAGTCCCTCTAATTTTAACACTAATTCCAGAACCTGGAGCCCCACCATTTTGTATGACTTGTACTCCAGCCGCACGGCCTTGTAAAAGCTGATCTACTGAAGTAGACTGATTCGCCACCTCCTCTTTAATGGTTACAGAGGATAAAGATCCTGTAATATCTTTTTTAAGGACCGTTCCATACCCAATAACAACCACTTCATCGAGTTGGTCCGTGTCCACTTGTAAGTTTACTGAAACAGTTGTGTTTTTAGAAACATCAACTTCTTCCGTTAAATACCCGACATACGAAAGAACAATACTTTGTTTTGAATCCGAAGGAATTGAAATTTTAAAAACGCCATCAAAATTTGTGACAGCTCCAAGATTATTTGAGTCTTTGACTTGGATTGTTACTCCAGGAAGCGGTAGACCTAACTCATCGTTAATAGTCCCGGTAATTGTCTTTGATTGCGCAAAAGCAACTAAAGGAGTTAAAACCGAAAAAATAATTAGTCGGAAAATAGTTTTCATAGTTTATTTATTTAGTTAGATAGTGAAATTATAGTTGTTTAATTATTATCAATTTATTCTAATCAAAAATATAATATTATAAGTTCGCAATTGAGGAATTATAAATTTTGTGTGTAAGTATTTGAATATTCAACAAACCTACTTACACTCTCTAATTAATTTTATTAAATTTGAGGAAATGTATGTGAAATTTGAAGCAATTAGACTTATTCGATGGAAATACAAAAATTATATTAATTAAATTAGTTAATATTGAATTGTATGGTTATACTATTTAACCATTAAACAAAATAAGGATTAAAATTAGTTATTATGACAATCAGCAAACTATATAGAACCGTTCCAATTGCGATCATTTTTATTTCAAATATGATTTTTGGACAAAGTTATATGGACAACTTAAAGTTTAAACCGATTGCTGAAAACGTGAGTCAAAGAGCGATCACATCTATCATTAAAGATCAACAAGAAATTGTATGGATTGGAACGCAAGGGGACGGAATATACTCTTTTAATGGTCTTGAACTAAAAAACTATCGACACGAGTGGGGGAATGAAAAAACCTTAGACAATTCTGGAGTGAACACTATTTTTTTGGATTCAAATAACAACCTTTGGGTAGGAACAGATGTAGGACTCAATTTATACCACAGGAATTTAGATCAATTTGTTCCTGTAAAACTCAATTCTCAAAATTCAAAGGTTCAAATTAAGGCAATTGGAGAAACTGATCGAAACACACTACTCATAGGGACGCACGGTTCTGGCGTACTTGAGCTTAACACAACTAATCAAAAAGTTATAAAAGTAAAAATAATAGCCTATGACTCTATAGAAAAACTTCAAATAAACGAAATAAAAACAACGCCCAGAGGGGCTATATTGTTTGGATCAAACATAGGACTCTTAAAGTACAATTCTCTTACTAACGAATTGGACTATGCTAAATTCACAACCTCGAGACAGTCGGAAGAAATTAAAAACCCCATAGAATCCATACTCACTAAATTGGATGGAAGTATTTGGCTAGGAACGACCAGCGAAGGCCTTATTGAAATATCAACGAGCCCAACTAATTATTTTGAGTTTAAATCCTATAACATTACAAACAAACGCATCCTATCGTTAGAAACGAACACTGAAGGCGCCATTTTTTGTGGAACTGAAAACGATGGACTTATCATTTTGGATCGTAATGGAGCCGTCAAATCATTCAAATTTAATAAGTCTGATACAGATGGAATTAAATCCAACTCAATATGGTCAATATTTATTGACGATGGAAACAGAATTTGGGTGGGTTATTTCAACCAAGGAGTCGATATCTATGATAAGGAAAATGAACGATTCAAATCGATTGAAAGTATCCCAAATAAAGATCAATCCTTATTTTCTAAATCTGTAACAAGTATTACTCAAGATAATCAGGGCCGATTCTGGATTGGAATTTCCGATGGCGGAGTTGATGTTTATGATCCTAAAGAGGAAACTTTTACTCATTTATTAGATCAAAACAACAAAATAGCCAAAGGACTAAATAGTAGTGATGTTGTGAGCGTGTTTATCGATAGCTATCAAAATGTATGGATTGGAACATGGAATTCAGGGCTATTTATACTAAAAAAAGGATCCAAAGTATTTAAGAATATACAAATTAAAAATAGTGGTACTATTCTAAAATCGAATCGAATAATGAGTTTTGCTGAAGACTCAAAAGGACGCATTTGGATTGGTAGTTTTTTAACAGGCTTATATTCCTATGAACAAAAATCTGGAACTTTAAAACACTACCAGTCCGAAGCCTACAAATCTTTGTCCATCAATTCAAAAAACATTAGAAAAGTGATCGTAGACCACCAAGATAATCTATGGTTAGGAACGAGAACCGGTTTGTTTAAAATTGAAAAACCAGATTCAGAGACTCCAAAAATAATACCCTATAGTTCGATTCTAAACAACACTGCAGAAAACAGGATTAGAGGCAATTTACTAATCACCATTTTTGAAGACAACCAAAATAACATATGGATTGGTACAGATGGGGATGGGTTATGTAAATTAGATCCAATAACTCAAAAAATTAAATGGTTTGATCCTTCTGAAAACTTTGACCATCAATCGATAAAGTCCATTATTCAAACAAAAGATGATGAGATGTGGCTTGCAGGAAACAATGGGATTTCAAAATTTGATTCCCTAAAAAATGAGTTCATCAATTATAATACTCAGGATGGATTGATTACAAATAATTTCAACAAAAACTCTAACTATCAATCCGACGATGGCATTTTGTATTTTGGATGTTACAAAGGCATCAATTACTTTGATCCTAAAGTCATTACTACCAACTCCACCCCACCAATAGTTTATTTATCAGATTTTAAAATTTCAAACCAAAGTGTGGTCCCTTCAGAAAGTGATTCTCCTCTAAAAAAAGTGATTAATGAAACCTCAAAAATTAAACTAGAGCATGACCAAAACATGTTTACAATTGACTATTTTGGTTTGGGATACACGCGCTCAAAAAATATTGAATATGCTTACTATTTAGAAGGGTTTGAAACAGATTGGAATTATGTAAAAAAAATTAGCAATGCAACTTACACAAACATCCCCGCTGGAACCTATAATTTTAAAGTTAAAGCTGCAAATTCTGATGGGATTTGGAATGAGACCCCTACAGTATTAGAAATCAAAATCCTGGTTCCATGGTGGAAAACCCATTTAGCCCTATTTATATTTTTGCTAATCACATTAACTGTCGTTGTTCTAATTTACAACTTTCTTCATGTGCGATTAAAGGAACGCCAGCAAATAAAAAACGAGCGTGAAGAACGCGCTCAAGATGAGGCTCTAAATGCAAAGAAAATACAGTTTTTTACTAATATTTCTCACGAGTTTAGAACCCCTTTGACACTCATCCTAAACCCTCTTGAAGCTATTATAGAAAATAAATCGATAGAGTTACCTAATGATATTAAAGAGAAGCATGCAACCATTTATAAAAACTCAAAACGCCTTTCAAGGTTAATTGATGAATTAATGGATTTTAGAAAACTTCAATTTAATAAAATGTCTATTAATGCTTCTAAATTTGACATTATTACATTTATTAAGGAGGTCGCAAGTCATTTTGAAGAAGAAGCTGTTCAAAGAAATATAATACTTTCGGTAGAAAGCCTGGATCAAAACATCTCTATATGGGCCGATCCATCGATGCTTGAAAAAATAATATTCAACCTTTTGTCCAATGCATTTAAAGCAACTAAAGACAATGGGATGGTCTCTATAACAATTCAGATCCCGTTACGACCTATTGATTTTCCTTTACTAAATAATGACGAGGACCTCTATGGAATTGAAATCAGCATTCTCGATAGTGGCATTGGGATTGATAAAAAAGACTTAGAACAAATTTTTACTAGATTTTATCAATCAAACGAAATGGATAAGCAATATTACGGAGGGACTGGAATAGGCTTGGAAGTGGTTAAAAGTTTCATCGATCTTCACATGGGAACCATTGAAGTAAATAGTGAGAAAAATAAAGGCACTGAATTTAAGATTCTACTTCCCCTAGGCAGTAACCATCTAAATATATCCAAAACCGATTCAGAATCTAAAACAAATGATGAAATTTATGAGCAGATTAATAACTCTGAAATTGAGTTAGAAGTAACTAACGATACGGGTCGTAATAAGAAAACAGTGCTGATTGTTGAGGATAATTCTGAATTGCGTAATTATTTAAAAAACGAACTCAAAGAGGACTACAAAGTAAAGATGGCGATTAATGGTAAAGAAGGGCTTCAAATGGCTATTAAGTTTATCCCTGACTTAGTTATATCTGACGTTATGATGCCAATAATGGATGGTTTTGAAATGTGTAATAACATAAAAAAAGACCTAAGAATAAGCCACATTCCACTTCTATTGCTTACCGCAAAAGGAATGCAAATTGATCGTGTTAAAGGGATTGATTCTGGAGCAGATGTGTATCTTAATAAGCCCTTTAATATGAATGTTCTTAAGTCCCACTTAAGTCAACTGATTAGTAGTCGTCAAATATTATTTAATAAATATTACAATGGAGTTAGTGATAAAGAATTAAGAAATACGACCTCACTCGACAAGCAATTCATTACGAATATTCTTGAATATATTCATGAAAACATAAATGACCCTGCTTTGAATGTAGAAAATCTCGCCGATGAATTATTAATTAGTAGAAGTAAACTTTATAGAAAAATTAAAGCGCTGACAGGAAATACTGCCAATGAATTTATTAGAAAGATAAGACTCGAAAAAGCAAAACAGTTTTTAGAAAGTAGCGATCATTCTATTAGTGAGATTAGCTTTAAGGTAGGTTTTTCATCGCCTTCATACTTTACAAAGTGTTACAAAATACAGTTTGGAACCCTTCCTACAGAAGTGAGAGAACCAGAAAACTAATACTGATTTTTAGGTATTGACTTCACTAAATTTGTAGTAAAAAAAAGAGGCTGAAATAAATTTCAGCCTCTTTTTTTTAAATTTAATGTTTCTTTATTTCTTAAAACTTTCGCGTTCCAAATCAATAATCGACTGGACCTCATCTTTTGAAAATTCTGCGCGTAAACGTTTTCTTGTTGTCGTCGCAGCAGTTCTATAGACTTCTTTCTTCTCCTCATCTGAAAGTCCATTCCCTTTAATTTTAAGGCCGTTTTCAGCATACTTAGTGTATAACGTATTCTCAACAAACTGAGCTTGCTCATCGGTGATATCCATTCCAGATGAAATGAATGCGACCGCATTCGCTGCTCTTTTTGCTGCATATTTATTGTCTTGCGCTTGCAAACCCATACTAATGGCTACTACAAAGCATACTAGTAGTATTCTCATTTTTTGATTAACTTTTGAGTGTTATTATTGGATTTGATAATGTAAATTCCAGGAGATAAGTTAGAAATATCTATAGGATTAGAGGTGTCATTAATGGTCATAACCTTCTTACCTAAAACACTAAAAATATCAAGTTTATCATTTCCATTAAAACGATCAATAGTTATGGAATTGTTAGCAGGATTGGGGTAAAAATTAAATCCTTTTTGAAACCTCTTTGAAGAAAGTGAGGCTGCTGAAAATGACACTGTATTAAAAGCAACAGTTCCACCCTGTTCTGCGCTAGCCCAAGCCGTATCCTCTGCGTTTCGTTGTTTAATGGTAAAACTAATATTCGCTACGTTTCCAGACCAATTATCATTGGTCATGTCAAACTCATACGTTTTTGATTCTGAATCATCAGCCGAAATGGTTTGCGGCATATAATGTTCGCCTGACCCATCTGACTTGGGATATGAGATTTGAAGCCCTGTATTGACAGAGTTGTTTTGTAGTGTAATAGTCATAAATTTATTAGCATCAGCATCTACGTAGTGATCATACAATTTTAATTTAGGCGCTGCATTATCCATATTCAAAGTCTGTACCGTTGCAGTCTCAGTAGAGGTCGCATTTATAGCGTACCATCCTGAGGCTGTTGTTAAATCTGAAGTCGCTGGAGCTTCGGTCATCACTCGTTCAAAAACAACATCGTCAATCAAAACAACGCTAGTACCGTCGTTTTTTGAATTAAATATTCTGGGCGAAGCACCTGCTTTTTCAAGAGTAAAAACATGTGAAATCTGCTCCCAGTCAACCGAAAGAGTTTCATAAACTGGGGCATTCATAGCGCCCCCCTGAAAGACTTGGAGTTTAACCCTAGAGCCTATGCCCCCTTTTACCCAACAAGTCATGACATAATCTCCGGGCTGTAAGTTGGATGCAATAATTTGATTGTGTTTAATATGTCCGTTCGTATTACCATCTTGAGCAAGTAGCTCATACGAACCTGTTCCGTCATCAGTATGACTGTCAGTATTAAGGCTCCCTGTGGTATTAACGACCGTCCAAGCAGCAACATCTGCAAAGGTTGAGTTTGTTAATAAATTTTGAGCTTCTCCATAGAAGCACAACATGATGAAAGTAAGCGTAAAAGTGTAAAAATGTTTCATAGTTTTAAAGTTATTGGTTAATTATATTGATTATTAATTGTTGAATTCCCATTCAAATATCCCAGAGAAACTAGAAATTTATCAATTTCATGGGTTGTTTCTATAAAATATTTAATTGGTTTTTTTGCAAAAAAGGCATGGCCTTGATCTTTATAAAGTATCAAATCACATCGATTGCCAACAGCCTCCATTTTTTCTTTAAAAGACGTCACCATTTCAACAGAAATAATACGGTCTTTTGTACCCACTAGGATGATTGATGGTGGTGCTCCCGCACTAATATGATCGGTTGGAGATAGGTCTATATAACGCTCACCAAGGCGTTTGTGTGCATATGCACCCGGCCCTAAGTCTATAACAGGGTTTAATAGGACTAAAGCATTGGGGATTGAGCTAATGGTTAAATCCTCTGTTGGATTATCAAGTTTAGAAATAAGACCACAAGAAGCTGCTAAATGGCCCCCTGCAGAGCCTCCACCTGCAATGATCGCATTTGGATTTACATGAAGCTCGTTAGCATGTTGTCTTACAAAACGAATGGCCGATTTTGCATCTTCAGCCGCTTCAAAAGGGGTTGTTCCATGGGTGTTTTTTAATCGGTATTCTGCTGAAATGGCGATCATCCCCCTAGAGGCAAAATACATGGACTGTCTTCTAAAAGCTCTTGGACTTCCATTATTCCATCCACCCCCGTGAAAAAACACCACACAATTATAGACTTTAGTAGCATCAAAGTCTAGGGGTTTGTAGATATGCAACTTAAGAGTTGTAGTGTCTATTGTTTTATAAACCTGCAAAACAGGGGCAATAAGCACTGCTGAATTTTGAGCAAATCCATTAAACCCTATAAGCATGTATACAAGCAATAAAATTTGGTATTTTGTTTTCATTGTTATCAAAATTATCAATTTTGACACTAAATAAATAGCACAGATGAAGCAATCTATATTACAAATGACGCAAAATATAGGTGGTATTTATAAAGTATTATAGCTTTAGACTATAATGTACTAATGTATTCTTGATTATCGCCCCTTTAAATGAGGTTATTAGTCATTAAACACATCTGATAACGCAATCTACCATACAAATGATGTGATTTGTAGGCTCCTTATTCCAAGAATCAATAAAACAACCTAATGCTTATTGATATTCTCTTCATTATAAACACGTTCAATGACTCTATCAGTCATCTCACGCATGTCCTCTAAAGACCTATCATCTTTGTACTCAACTTGTAATTCCTTGATTTTATTCTTTAATTTTTGAGTCAATTTCTCAGTCCCAGAAGTCCCGTAAAGATTCACCATTTCATTGGGATCTTTTTTTAAATCAAACAGCTCCCATTCGTCCATATTGTAATAATAATGAATCAACTTATAACGCTCGGTTCTTACCCCGTAGTGCGGTTGAACATTATGCCATTTTGGAAATTCATAGTAATGATAATACACCGCGTCTCTAGTGTCTACTTTCTTATTAGATTCTAATAAGGGTTTGAAGCTTGTGCCCTGCATCGCTTCAGGAACAGCGATCCCAGCTAAATCTAGTAAGGTCGGCGCAAAGTCTATATTGAGTAATAAATCTGAATTCACAGATTTTGGTTTAATGAGTTCAGGATAGCGAATCATGAACGGCATTTTAAACGATTCTTCATACATCCATCGCTTGTCAAACCAACCATGCTCACCCAAATAAAATCCTTGATCAGACGTGTATATAACAATCGTATTGTCTAATAAATCATTTGCTTTAAGATAGTCTAACATCTGGCCTACCGCTTTATCAACCCCTGCCACACATCGTAAATAGTCCTTGATATACGCTTGATACTTCCAGTTTTTAAGCGCAGCGCCTTGAAGGGTATCATTAGGCGTCCAAAACTCCCCCTTATTTCCAAAGGAATAATACGTATTACGTTCACGATTTGAAAGTCCTTCTGGCGGCGCCATTTTTAAATCCCTTCGATTCATATGGTTTTCAATTTCCATCCATTGCTCACTTGCTGCTTTCCGGCCTTTGTAGTCATCATTAAAGTTTGCAGGATGTGGAAGGTCTCCATCCGTAAATAAATCCTTAAATTCTTCTGCAGGTTCCCAAGGACGATGGGGTGCTTTAAATTGATACATCAACATGAACGGTTTTTCTTTATCGCGCCCCTCGCCTATCCACTTCATGGCATCATGAGCCACTTGAGCGGTTGAATGTCGTTTTTTTTCAACCAGCGTATCCCGGCCATTTTCTAAAAATACGGGGTTGAAATAAGTCCCTTGCCCCCCCCAATTTATCATCACTTTCGAATAATCAAATCCTGTAGGATTGGTTCCTAGATGCCATTTTCCAATGACGGCGGTCTGGTAGCCTGATTTTTGAAATAATTTTGGAAAGGTCATTTGACTCCCATCAAAATCGCCCCCTTTTTCATTTTTAAAAAAACCACTTACATGGCTGTATTTGCCTGTTAAAATCGCAGCACGGCTGGGCCCACATATAGAATTGGTATTAAACGTTCTAGTCATTAACATCCCTTCATTAGCAATCCGATCGATATTTGGAGTTGGTGCGATGTCTGCCAACCAATCTTCGTAGGCACTAATCGAACTCACGGCATGATCATCCGCCATAATAAAAACAATATTAGGCCGCTTTGGTGTGGTAGTGTCTGTCACAGCGGGCTTAGACGATTTACAAGCGAATGTGGTAAGAGCTAAAAGCGATAAACCAAAAAAAAGATGTTTGCTAATGTTCATAATTTAAATTAATTAAATGTCGTTTTAAATTGTTCTAATTGTTGACTTAATGCTTTCACAATAGATAAATAAGCAGGGTCATTTGCCAAATTAATAGTTTCGTCGGGATCCGTTTCGTGGTTGTATAGCATTTTAGAAACGACTTTATTCTTTCGCTTCCACTCGGTATAAAACAACTGATCCACAATGAGCGTTTCTCCTTTTTTCCAACGGGCTAATGCACTATTTTTAAAGATCGTGGCTGGCGATTTGAGCGCTGAAACTAACGAACTGCCTTGTAAATGAGTGGGCGATTCTCCGGCTGTAAGTTCACAAAGGGTTGGGTAGAGGTCTACCAACTCGGCAATAGAATTCGTACGCGCTGCATTGGGGAGTCTAGAATCACTTATAATTAATGGGACTTGAAGTGCCACTTCAAAATTGCTGTGTTTCGCCCATAAGCCATGATCCGATAAACTCCATCCGTGATCTCCTACTAAAACAATCACCGTATTTTCTCGCAATCCTAATTCTGTTAAACTATTTATTAAAACGCCTATTTGAGCATCAACATAACTCACACTTGCATAATATCCATGTATTAATTTTTTGGCCATCGCTTCAGTTAAAGGGCCTGTTTTTGGAATGTCAATATAGGACCTCAGCTCTCCCCAATTATGCTTTGCGTTTTGTGGTGCTGATTCTGGAAACGTAGCATGTTCTGGAAGTGTAATCGCATTTGGATCGTATAAATCCCAATATTTTTTAGGCGCATTAAAAGGAAGGTGTGGTTTCACAAACCCAACCGCTAAAAAAAATGGAGCCCCATCTTCTTTAAACTTTTTTAAATCTTCTATGGATTTTAATGCTGTTTGTCCATCAATGTATGCTGCATCTGGGACGTCTATATTTTCGTAAGCATGCCCCGCTTTATTGGCGGCTTCAAGAGTTAAATTTTCTTCTGAAAGATAATTACGCCAGGTTTTAGCTTTGGGATACCATTCTTCATCCCAAGCATCAATATCATTTTTGATATGGGTTATTTTGTTATTACTTACCGTTGAATAGCCACGGTCTTTAAAGTATTGAACAATATTAACAACATCTGGCATATCTTCTTTAATACGGCTATGATAAGTTAAAAAACGATTTGCTGTGGGACGTACTCCGGTTAAAAGACTTGCTCTAGAGGCCCCACAAACAGGCACATTGCAATAGGCACGATTAAAGGTCACTCCAGAAGCGCCTAAAGCATCAATATTGGGGCTTATGATTTGATTTTGTCCGTATAAACTGAGTTCAGGGCGTAAATCATCGACCATAACAAATAAGACGTTTTTAGGCGGTGTCTGATTTTGTGAGTTTAGGGTTACCGAAAACAGTACGAGAAATATAAAAACATGTTTCATTTATTCTTTAATTTTAATGCGATTATTAACCGTTAACTCAACGGACTTCAGATCTTTATCTGCTGATGATTTCCCAATCATCAAAGTAAACGTACCAGGTTCCACACAATAATCCATATTGATATCATAAAATGCCAACATACGTTCATCAATTTCAAACGACACAGTTTTAGAGGTCCCCTTATTCAAAAACACTCGCTTATACCCTTTTAATTCTTTAACAGGGCGTGTGACACTGCTCACTTTATCTCTAATATAAAGCTGAACGATTTCTTCTCCGTCCATATCTCCACTATTTTGAAGCTCGAAACGAAGGGTGACAGATTTACCTTTCTCTAATTCGGTACTTGAAAGACGCGGTTTAGAATAGTTATACTCGGTATAGCTTAAGCCAAATCCAAACGGATACAAAGGAGTCTTTTTTTCTACGGCATATTTATGAAAATAGGCGGATGGCTTATGGTTATAAATCATACGTAATTGCCCAACACTACGGGCGACTGTAAGTGGTAATTTACCACTAGGGTTGACGTCTCCAAAAAGAACCTCGGCAACGGCTGTTCCTCCAAACAAACCAGGCTCCCAGGACTCAATAATCGCAGGGATATTATCTTGTAACCAAGGTTCTGAAATTGGGCGGCCATTCACTAACACAATAATAACAGGGGTCCCCGTTTTTTCTATGGCTTGGACCAATTCTAATTGTTTCCCAGGAAGATCTAAAGCAGCACGGGCCATGTTTTCACCTGCCGTTTTATCTTTCCATCGGTAACGCATCGAGTTGTCGCCTACAACGACTATGGCATAATCTACTTCTTTGGCTAACTGTGCAGCCGATTGAATTTTAGTGTCTTTAATTTTTCGAATGTTCTCCCCCGAATCAAAAAAGCTAACTTCATAGCCCTTTTGCGTTCCTAAAGTCTCTATCCCTTCAAAAATTGTGATGACATTTTCGTCCGGTTGTACAGCATGCCAATCTCCTAATATGGTTTGGTTGTTTGCATTGGGACCGGTCACTAAAATTCGTTTTTTAGTGGCTGTTTTAGCTAACGGAAGTATCCCATTATTTTTTAAAAGAACGAGTCCCTTTTGGGCGCTTTCTAAGGCTGTTTTTTTATGTGCATCTATAAACACATGATCTTTAATCGTCTCTAGTTTGACCGTTCGATTTTCAAATAAACCGAGCTTAAACTTGGCCATTAATATCTTAGCACAGGCATCATTTATACGGTCCATAGAAAGCATTCCTTCATTAACCAGTTCTACAACTGCTTCTGGAAATTTAACCCCGTGCATATGCATATCCATCCCAGCTTTTACAGATAAGTAAGAGGCTTCTTTTAAATCATTTGCAACATGGTGAAGTGTTTCAATACGTTCAATATCCATCCAATCACTGACATAAAATCCTTTAAATCCCCATTGGTTTCTAAACAAGTCTGTCATTAACCAAGAATTCATATGGCAAGGGACGCCGTTAAGTTCGTTATGAGCCGCCATTATAGAATACACACCAGCGTCAATCGCTTTCTGATAGGGTTTAAGGTGCACTTCTTTTAAAGTACGCAACGATACATCCATTGGTGCGGCGTTAAGACCATTGACAGGCTCGCCGCCAGCAATCATGTGCTTTGCACAGGCGATTACTTTTTCGGGGCCTGAGAAATCCCCTTGTTGGAATCCATTAATCATGGCAGCACCCATATTTCCAACCATAAAGGGATCTTCACCAAAGGTTTCTCCTACACGCCCCCATCTTGGATCCCGAAGCACATCAATATTGGGCGTAAATGCCCAATGCGATCCAGTCGCTCTCATTTCTTTGGCGGATTGTTTTCCAACAGCATATAAAAATTCATCTGACCAAGTCGATGCTAAGGATATTGGAGAGGGATAGACCGTTGTTCCAGAAACTAAAGCATTTCCATGAATGGCATCGATCCCAATTAAAATCGGTATTTTAAGTCGAGACTGAAGTACCAGTTCTTGAAGAAGGTTCGCCTCTTCAGTGGTTAACACATGAAGAAAAGAGCCAATTTTACCCTCTTTGGTCATTTGGGCCACATCATCACTAAATAAGCCTTTATAAAACCCTTGTGCATCGTTAGAATGTAACTCCTCTTCTGTGAGGTTTTTTTCAGCTTGACGCATGTGATCTAAGCCTACAAATTGATTCATCTGATATACTTTATCTTCAAGAGTCATTCGACTCATGAGGTCGTCTAAGCGCACTTCAACAGGCTGTTCAGCATCAAGATAAAGGGGGGGATTGGATTGAGAAAAAACAATACTAGTCATAAGAATGGCTGAAAAAGGTAGTAAATTTAATATCTTCATTTTAATTATTTAATGCATTTTTAATTATTTGGTATGCGGGTGTTGGTTGTAAATCAGCATCATAGATAGATTGGAAATAACCAGTATTCTTTTTAAAACGCTCTCCCATATCCCATAGATTCAGAGCCACAACCCCGGTTGCTGTTTTTGATTCTAAAAGGGTGACTATTTTTGAATATAACTCTGCCTGTATTTGATGTTCTTCTTTGATGTTTGATTTATCTTTTATTTTGTAATCGAGTTCTGTGATATGGAATTCTAAAGTATTGGCATGGGCCCAATCTATTAATTCTGAAAGTTGATTCAGCGTAGTGTCTGTATCTTCAATAAACCCTTTAGTTGTGCCACTTAATTTAATGTGGCCTTGCCATCCAATTGCATCCACACGATGGCCTTTAGAACGTATGTATAAAATAGTTTCCTTGACCTTGTCCCACATTTTGGGTTGCATGCCTCCGTTGTGATTATAAACAAGTTTAATATTTGTGGCATTCTTGGTCGCTATTTCAAATGATTTTAAAATATAATTTGGAAACCCATTGGCATCTAACCCCATTTTAAGCCATGGATTTTCCCATAAAGTATGTCCCTTTTTTGGACCAAACCATGTTCCGTTTGGCAACACCGTTTCATTGACCACATCCATCCATTTAATATTTGGAATGGTATTGAATCGTTTGGTCGTCGCAGTCATAAAATCAATCAGTACCGAGCGAAGCTCTTGAGCGGTTCTGGAATCGTCTTTAGCCCACTTTGAAGCTTGGGGACTCGAGGGGCCATGCATTCTAACAATCAGATCATTCGCCTTAGAATAGGCGATGAAATCATCTATTTTTTTCCAATCCCAAACATTAGGCTCTGGGTGAATCCGAGATTGCTTCGCAGCATTGGCTGGTGTCAGATAATTAAAATCTTTAAGAAACAAGGCTCCTTTTTCAGAGGACATCTCTCTGTGATTTAGAGTGGCTCCAATGATTAATTTTGTTTTATCTACTGGATTCTTTTTTTTCTGAACGGGTTCTATTCGTTGGCTTTTAAAATACGTTGCTGCTAATTTTTGGAATCGCTGTTTGAAGACTGCATAGTTTTCATCGTCAATTCTATTGTAGGTTTCATTAGGGTCTATTTTATAATCGTATAACTCTTCGGCAAAAACATCTTTTTGAAAGATAGGGTCTGTACTTTTCTTATTGGTCAACCAAACGGTGTAGCGGTACAGTTCGGTTCGAAAACTATAACCTGTTTTTTTTCCACTTTGCCACTGACTGACGGCATAGGATTTTGGCGAAATAAAAGCGCCTTCAACTAAAGAATTTAGACTTGTTCCGTCAAGGTTTGAAGGAATACTCAAATTAGCCGCCTCACAAAGTGTAGGGAAAATATCTACAAACTCCGTTGGAGACGTGACCTTAACCCCTTTTTTTACTTTTGGATTGTATATAATTAATGGAGAGCGTGTGGCTTGCTCAAAATTTGAATGCTTATTCCATAAACTATGATCTCCTAAATGCCACCCATGATCGCCCCAAACCACAATAATCGTATTTTTGTCAAGTCCTGTTGTTTTGAGCGTTTGTAGTATTTTTCCGATTTGAGCATCAATAAAACTGGTACAGGCATAATACCCATGAATCAAATCTTTTTGAAACGAATCTTCTAAATTTAAAAGATTTTCATCACTAATCACGTAGTCAATTTCAGGGGATTTGTAAGAACGCATCTCACCTGAGTTGTGGTATGCTAAATTAGGCCCGTTCACAGACTTTTTTTGAAAGGTTGCTAACTCAATATCATTTTTATCATAGAGATCCCAGTATTTTTGAGGGGCTGTAAAAGGAAGGTGTGGGCGTTTAAATCCTACTGCTAGGAAAAAAGGAGCCGTTTGGTTTTGACTTAAATCTTGTAACATTAAATTGGCACGAGAAGTGATGGCACCATCGGTATATGCTTCATCGGGCACATTGGCACTTCCAAAAGGAGGCTTATAGGTGTCTCTTACATATTTATTAAGGTTCTTAACGCCTTTAGAACTTGCTTCAGCTCTTAGTTGTGTCACTTTATCTTTGATGTCTTTATTTTGATAATACCCCAAAGCAGGTGCGCCATATTCAGAAGGATAGATGAGTTTATTTTCTGTAATAAAAGGAACAGACCAGGAGGGTTTATCTCTGTTTTTGTCAACACAACGGGGGTCGTATATTTTCCCAACCCCTAGTGTTTGGTATCCATTGTTTTTAAAATGTTCTGGAATTGTGAGAATATCTGGATTGATATCTCGCATTTTAGTTTTAAGGTCTCTTACCTTGGTATAATCGGGTCTTTTGCCTGTCATTAGACTTGCTCTAGACGGTCCACAGACTGCCTGTTGGGTATGATTATTTAAAAAAATCGTGGCTTCTTTTGACAGGGCATCCATGACTGGGGTTTGGGCAAATGCATCCCCAAAACTACCAATGGTAGGCTTTAAATCATCAATCGCTATAAACAGGATATTTGGCTTCTGAGATTCTGATTGTGCGACTAATCCACAAGAGAAAACAAGAGCTAAAAAACAAAAAATTAAATTTTTAACGTTCATCTATAATACTATTTTGTTTCTGCAATTTACTATTTAATGAGTAACTTTTTAAAATACGCTGCTCCGGTCTTCGTTTCTATTTTTAAAACGTAATTTCCAAGAGCAAAAGAATTTACATCAATACGATGGGTATTGTTTTGTTGATGTACCAACTGGCCTATGCTATTAAATATTTTTACTGAAAGCACCTCTAAATTTGTAGAAATAGTGACTAAATTATCACTAGGATTTGGAAATAATATGATTTTGGGTTCAGCTACAAACGCATCGACTCCAAGAGTAGTATCTTCTACAGCCACTGAAAAATTATCAATTAAATACGTTCCTTGGTCTTGTCCAAACATCAATTGAACCTGAACTGAAGTGGTCGCTTCTGGAACTTCATATGAAAATTCGACTTGTTCGTAGGCAGCACCGTCTAAACTTCCATCCGCAAAACTTAATACGTCGGATGCGGAATAAGAGTTGGTTCCTCCTACAGTCGATTTAATTCTGATTTTAATCGATTGGTCTGGGCCTAATGTTTTTACATACCCTTGAACAGTGATTGTCTTTCCCGTTAAATCGCCTGTATATTCGTTGTTACTAAGGACTACTTTATTATATATTTGAGCGGTAGACACCTGGACTTTACCGCCGGCATTTCCTGCATATGAATCGGTTGCCGCATCTGAATAAGTGGCAACTGCTACGTTGCCCAGAACCGAAAAATTCCATTGATCAGAATACCCACATTCAAAATCTGTATTAACGATAACTGCAGCATTACTTGGACCATAACAAAGTGGCCAGTTTCCAGGTTCTAAAATTGCATTCTTTACATCCGTAACCCACGTTCCTGCAACTGCATTTGAAGTGGAAGGATTATCTGTTCTTAAATGAATTGTTTTATTTGATTTATTTCCTGAACACCAAGCAGAGAAAGAAAACCCTCTATTAATGGCTTGTTCAGCAACGAAATTATGAAACGCAACGCGATCCGCATTTACAGGCCCTCCATAGTCCCCATCGATTCCAGTGACATAATTAATACCCGCTGTATTATCGGCCCCAAACTCTCCTAGTGTAACAGGGATATTATTGGCATCAGACCATGTTTTAACACTCTCAAAATCACTCATCAATGTTGATTTCTCAGAGTCTGATCCCCAATTAAAAACATTATTATTCGACGTCGATGAACTGGTGAAGTTAAATGGCTGGTAGTAATGAAATGAGGCAATCAGATAGTCGTCGCTCTCAATAATAGCAGTCCCTATCGCAGTAGGAGCCTCATGCGATGCGAGCGTGCCTCCAGTAATTATAATGCTTCTTGTTACATTGTTCCCTCCTGTGGCTCTAATCGTTGAAATAATAAGTGTATTTAAAGCGTCCATTTCATCGGCACTCAATTCAAAATAAGGTTCGTTTACAACTTCAAAGATTAGCGTCTCTGGATAATTGATAAAGTGGTTTGCAATAGCAGTCCAAATCGACTTAAATTTCATTAGATCGGCGGCGCGTTTTGCGGAGCTTGGCTCACAATGGTTCGGTTCACTACTATTAAAAGTCGTAAGAAACTCTGATTTTAGTTCTGCACCATGAAAGTCTAAGACGGTATACAATCCTTGATTAATTGACCAATCGATCACCGTTTTTAGTCGGTTTAGATAGGTTGAACTTACCGTGAAATCTGAAATTGACCCGCTATAATCACTTGCGGTTCCTGAATTAATTGAAAAACTTTCAGTACTCCCAGAAGTACGATCTCCATAAAAATCTACTGGAATTCTAACATTTGAAAACCCTTCGTTTTTTACATCAATAAAAAATTGCTCATAGACAATGGATGCCCAATTTCCTTCAACTGGGGCACTTAACGTATTTCCTAAATTCAAACCTCTTCCCATGTCCTGAACTATTTGGTAGGGGCTCACTTGCGCTATTAATTTTAATGAAATAAAAAAAGTAATATAGAAAAATAAAGTGTGTCGTATCATAGCAGCAAAAGTATTTTATTACGAGTCCTCACAATATCAATTTTGAGTTATTATACACTACAAATGAAGCAACACCTTATAGATCTTTGAATTAAAAACTCAAGCTTTTGAATCGTTATAAGAGAGAAACAAGTTAATCCTTTTTTTACACTAATTTAATAGGGTAATAAAAAAACACGACTAAAGACACAAAAAAATTAAACTGTTAAAATCACGTAACTCTTTGGATGTCCGTGATTTTTTTATACATTTAGATCAGATTAAGACCCCCAAGTCAAAATCTTCACTACCAATTGATTCAATAGTTAGATATTAGTTTACTGTAAATATTACAGTGGCGTGCATGTATGCGTTGGTTTTAAAACCGAATGATGAATCCATTATGCATTCGATGACATCATAAATAATGACAAACAAAAAGTTGTGTTATCCCGAAATATATAGCCGTTAACACAAGCTTTTGTTGGGATATAACTAGTTGTGCAACATACTGAACCAACATTATGAATGATAGGAAAATAATATTTGTCGGAGGAATTCACGCAGTTGGAAAAGGAACTGTTTGCGAAAAATTAAAACAAAAATTCAATTTTGAACACTTATCGGCAAGTCAAGTTCTTAAATGGAATGAGATGAGTGATTTAAAGAATAAAAAGGTTCAGGATTTCGAGACAACACAAGATAGATTACTAAACAATTTAGATAAAATAATAGAGCCAAATAAGACGTATTTACTTGACGGTCATTTTACACTATTAAACTCAAACGGAGAGCCTGAAAAAATTGATGAATCTACATTTGTTGGAATCCAACCAAAATCAATAATTTTACTAACCTGCGAACCTAAAGTAATCTTTGAAAGATTAAAGAAAAGAGACAACTCGACTTACAAGTTAGATGTTCTTGAAAAAATGCAATTAATGGAAATCGAACACGCCAAATACATTTCACAAAAATTAGATATACCCTTATTTACAGTTATCGACGGAGACGCAACTTCAATTTTTGAATATTTAGAAACATTATGAGAATACTTATTGACACTAACATAATAATTCATCGTGAGGCAAATCGTGTTTTCAACGAAGATATAGGGCTACTTTTCAATTGGCTTGATAAACTAAAATTTGATAAATGCGTTCATCCACTTTCAATTGAAGAAATTTCTGGTTATCAAGATGAAGATGTAGTTAAAACTATGAAAATTAAGATTGCCAACTACAATCTATTGAAAACGGAATCAGCCGATGACCAATTAATAACGCAAATTCGCCAATCAGATAAATCACGTAACGATTTCATAGACACGAGTATATTAAATGAGGTATATAATAATCGTGTTGACTTTCTAATAACCGAAGACAGAGGAATTCATAGAAAAGCTAACTTTTTAGGTTGTTCAGAAAAGGTTTTCAAAATCGATGCTTTTTTAGAGAAATGTATTGCAGAAAATCCTGAATTAAAAAATTATCAAGTATTAGCAGTAAAGAAAGAATACTTTGGGAACATCAATCTCAATGATGTATTCTTTGATTCATTCAAACAAGACTACGTCGAGTTTGGAAAATGGTTCAATAAAAAAGCTGATAACATTTCGTATGTATGTGTAACAGATGGAGATGTAAAAGCATTCTTATATTTAAAACAGGAAGATACCAATGAAGTTTACAATGACATAGAACCGTCATTTCCTCAAAAGAAAAGGCTAAAGATCGGAACTTTCAAAGTTACATCAACTGGGTACAAATTAGGAGAAAGATTTCTGAAAGTAATTTTTGATAATGCACTACAATATGATGTAGAAGAAATCTATGTAACTATTTTCAATAAAAGGGATGAACAATTAAGACTTATTTATTTACTCGAAGATTGGGGATTTAAACATTGGGGAACCAAAACAACCGACAACGGTATTGAGCAAGTTTTTGTTAGAGAATGTAAACCAGCACCTAACTTGCAACAACCAAAACTAACATTTCCAGCTGTATCAAAAAATACAACCAAATGGATTGTTCCGATATATCCACAATACCATACTGAACTATTTCCCGATTCAATTCTTAATAATGAATCACCACAAGATTTTACTGAAAATGAGCCTTATCGAAATGCAATTAAAAAGGTCTATATCTCACGTTCTTACAATAGAAATTTAAACGGTGGAGATTTGTTGCTTTTCTATAGAACAGGTGGTCATTACGCTGGAGTTATCTCAACTATTGGAGTTGTAGAAAATGTCGTAACCAATATTCGAGATGAAAATCACTTTATCGAACTCTGTCGAAAGAGAAGTGTCTTTGATGATGCAGGATTAAAAGAATTTTGGAATTACAGAAAAAACAATAGGCCTTTTATCGTTAATTTTTTATACATTGACTCATTCCCAATGCCAAAAGTTAACCTAAAGAGATTGAGGGAATTAAATATTATACAAGATGCACCACGAGGTTTTGAACAAATAAGTGATGCGAAATTTGAACAAATATTAAAAGAAGCAAGAGCTAATGAAAGTTATATTATCGATTAAACCTGAATTTGCAAACAAGATTTTTAATGGAACGAAAAAGTTTGAATTTCGACGAACCTTGTTTAAAAACAAAGAAATTAAAATGATTATTGTTTATGCATCTGCACCAATAAGTAAGGTAATAGGCGAATTTGAAATTGATAGAATTTTCCACGAAGAATTAGAATTACTGTGGAATCAAACTTCTAAATTTTCTGGAATTACTGAAGATTATTATATGCAATATTTTAATGGTAAAGAAAATGGCTATGCAATAGAAGTTAAAAATCCGAAAAAATATAAAACAGAACTCTGCATAAAGGAAAGTTTCGGTTTGCATCCACCACAGTCATTTGCTTACTTGAGATAAAGTACGTTGCACAACAAAGAACTGAGCTAAAAAACAACTCTTTTCTTGATAATTTTTTGACACTAGTATGCCAGGCATAATTTTATAATTAAGCGTTTTTGGTTCATTATTTTTAGGTTTTACTTACTACTTAACCTCTAATACAGATACAAAAGTTGGATCATAGGGGTGTCCTGATTTTGCAATTGCAAAACACTGTTTTAGCAGCTTATTAGAAACGGCTATTAAGGCTAATTTCTTGCTCTTTCCTTTATTTGTAATTCTTTGGTAAAGATCGCTGCAACCCTTATTGTGTTTGCAACCAGCTGCGCAAAGTCTCTGACTTTGAGCCACGTATTTATTCTTTTTTGATATTGCCACTACTAGCCCCTGCTAGCGCAAGCATCCTGCTCGTGCCCAGCTAGACAAAGAAGACAGAAAAATAAGATTATGAGTAAAAATATAAATTTCATAACGAGGCAGGAGCATCCTTTATAAGTTTTTTTCACGACTTAGTAATTTGTTTTGTTGAGTTCATGCATCCGCTTGTTGAAAAGCACGAGCAGGATGCTCGCGCTAGCGGGGAAATGCCTAAAAATTATTCTGTTAAAATCACGTAACTCTTTGGATGTATGTGATTTTTTTATACTTTTAACTCAGATGAAGACCCCCAGTCGAAATCTTCATAAGTGACTAAACGAACACTAAGACATTAGTTAACTTCCTGTTTTTAAGATCAAACTTTAATGATAAAAGTTATCGTTTTGGTAACTTTTTTATATATTTACATAAAATTACGTGTCGTGAAAATATTTTCCAGAGGAACTTTACGAAATTTTTGGATGAAGCATAGCGATTGTGAACTTCAATTAAAAACTTGGTACAGAGAAACGGAACGATCAAAATGGGAATCCATAAACGAACTCAAAATGGAATATCCTAGCGCCAGTATTTTGAAAAAAAATCGCATCGTTTTTAATATTAAAGGAAACGATTACAGGCTGATCGTGAAATTTAATTTTGAGTATCAACTTGCATGGATACGATTTATTGGCACACACGCTGAATATGATAAAATTAACGCAAACGAAATTTAAAATGAGAATAAAACCGATTAGAAACGAAATAGACTACCAAAATGCACTTGCGCGTTTGGAACTAATTTTTGATGCTAAAAGAGATACCGTAGAAGGCGATGAATTAGAAATCTTAGCAATGGTAATAGACAATTACGAAAACGAAAAATTTCCAATTGAAATGCCAGATCCCATTGCTGCAATAAAATTTAGAATGGAACAAATGGGGCTAAAGCAAAAAGACTTAGTAGAAATGGTAGGCTTCAAAAGTAGAGTGAGCGAAATAATGAATAAAAAACGGAAACTGACTTTGGAAATGATTAGAAAACTAAATACCAATTTACATATTCCAACCGAAATTTTAATTCAAGATTATTAAGCCACTATTGCAATAAATAAGCGCTTTGGTTTAAGAGCCTAAAATCCGAATTTGCTGCTCATAGGTCTATATCCTTTAATTAACCAACTGTTAAAATCACGTAACTCTTTGGAGATACGTGATTTTTTTATATATTTAGATCAGATGAAGACCCCAAGTTTGCATCTTCAAAAGCAATTTAACCAAAGTGAAGCTATTATTATATTTGAATTATCTATAAAACTTGGGGAAAGAGTCTCACAATACATGCCGATTTGGGATGTTCTATGACACTCAATACAAAATATAAAGGAAATAAATACCACTAGTGGTAGCCAATTGATACACAGACTCACGCTATTATCGTTACAGTCAAAAGTGATACTGCATTATTTAAAATAACATAAAAAAAAATATGAATAAATTATTTTTTGCATTGATGCTTTTTAGCATTATATCTTGTAACGAAAAAGCTAAACAAGACACAAATAAGTTGATGATTCCTGAACTTATTGATAGTAGAGCTTTTAACAGAGATATTCAATTAACCCTTCAAAATGGACAGCACGAGTTTTATCCAAATATAAAAAGCAATACAAAGGGCTTTAATGGCCACTATTTAGGCCCTACCATTCGATTCTATAAAAATGAAAGCACCCGTATTCGTTTTACCAATAAAATAGGTGAATCTACTACTGTTCACGGTCACGGACTACACGTTGAAGGAAAAGTGGATGGGGGACCACACAATAAAATTCTACCCAATCAAACTTGGGATATTATATTACCTATCAAACAAGAAGCTTCTACCAATTGGTATCACCCTCATTTAATGGGAAAAACAGCCGAACACGTCCACGCTGGATTGGCAGGATTATATATTATAGAAGATGATAATTCATTGAAATTGCCACTGCCTAAAACCTATGGAGTCGATGACATTCCTCTGGTAATTCAAGATCGTGATTTTACCAATGGTAAAATGGTGGATTATTCGATTACTGAAGAAGAAAATATGCAGGGGAAACGAGAAGGAACTTTAATCGTAAATGGCACTGTAAGTCCTTATGTAAAAGTACCGAAAGGGTGGCTGCGATTACGATTGCTTAATGGCTCTAATGCTCGAATTTATGACTTTCATTTAAAGAGTAAACAACCCTTTTATAAAATAGCAACCGAAGGTGGTTTCTTAGAAGAACCAATTGCTATTACTAATTTAAAAATGGCTCCAGGAGAGCGTAATGAAATAATGATAAATATGTCTAATGGGCAAAGCAAAGAATTAATGGCAACCTTTTTACCTCCCGAGAGACGTATGCTTTCGATTGGGTTAACAAAAAAAAGAGTGCTTGAAATCCGTGTTGACTCCTCGAAAGTTTCTAATGGGACTTTACCTAATAAACTAAATGCAATTCATACTTGGAAAAAAGAAGAAGCAACGACAACTAGAATTTTTGAGCTCCTAACCTATTGGAATGATAAGGGTAATGCATATGCTATGGATATCAATGGAAAATCAATGAATATGACGCGTATAGATGAGGAAGTTACGAAAGGAGAAATTGAAGTATGGCGAATTAGGGCAGGATCGGGAATGATGGATCATCCATTTCATATGCACGGCACCTCATTTTTAATAGTATCACAGAATGGGAAACCTCCAAAACCAGAAGACAAGGGTTGGAAAGATGTTGTTATTGTAAATCATAGATGGACAGAAATTATTGTAAAATTTAATTTTGAAGCGACCAAAAAATTTCCATATATGTATCATTGTCATATTCTTGAACACGAAGATTTAGGAATGATGGGACAGTTTACTGTTGAATAACTGGCTACAACACGGTATATAAAAATAGGCGAAACAGTAATAAAATAAAAGGTTTCGGTGCGTATCAAAGTAAATGCTTAACCGAAAGTTCTGTGCTTCTAAATCGCTTACTTTTCATATACTAAATGAAAGAAATCAGGACGAATTGTAAAAATGTAATACTCTACTACCACCTGATAGCGAAGAAGCTAGGATTTATACTTTTTGCAGAACATGAAATGTAGAAATACTTCAGAATGTCTGCCCAATTGTAATAGAGAATTTGAAATAAAATAAAAAAATATAATGGTATGAAACCATTAGAAATAATAAACGTAATTCCATGGAAAAATTCAAAAAAAGAGCGGTCAAATACTTAGATATAATCAAATTTGGCGATTGGAAATTCAAATTGTATAGCATGAAATACAATGAATTAAGAGTTACTCCAGAAATAGAAAATGTAATAAAAGCGATTTTACCAGAATGGATAAAGGAAAAATCTCAAATAAATAATTTTCCTAATTATAAAATGGGTACTGTAATTATTCATGAAGCAAAGGATAGTATTTTAGTTGTCGTAAATTGGTGGGTTTACGAAAATGTTATTCAAAATCATGTTTATACTTCTAAATATGAGAATCCCAATAAGTTTGTAGATTTTACGAGTAAGGGATTACGGTTTTGCGTTTGGGAGATGAACATCTTGTGGCATGAGAGAAATTTGTGGGTGGAACATGTCTTAAAGAAATCAGACAACCCCGATTGGGATTCTTATTTAAACCATTACTACAAATCGGAGTATGCAGATTAAAAAACACTGCCATCAACAAAGAACTGAGCTAAAAAACACTGCTACTAAAAGCCTCTTATTTTGAAACACTTATGTTTTTTTTGATATTCTCGCTACTAACGCGAGCATCTTTTGCTCGTGACTACCATATAGAAAACAGTCAAAAAAATGAATCAAAAACACCATACGATACTAAATTGTTTGAATTTAGTGAACGGCATACACCAAAAGCGTGACGCCAGCGAGGGAATACAGTAGTTGACCACAAGCAAGAGTCCTTTAAAGTTGGAGCGGATAGCTATTCTATGAATAAAATGCTACCAAATACATCAGAATTAATATAACCTTCATCATTATTATTTCCATGTATCTTTTTTGAACCCATGAAATTTTCACGACTATTGGTTCCATCGTTATCACCATAAGCTATTGAAAAGCCTATTCTTTTTTGCTTTACAATTTCAACTGGTGTATTATCAATCGCATTTTCATCAAATGTATTATCAAAAAGTTTAATTGCCATTTCCCACAGATGTTTATTTCCTATTTGTGAACGCTCAACTTCAATATGGTCATCAAAAAAAATCGTTTCTTTTGACAAACTTTTATCTATGGCATGACCTTCAGTAGAAACGTGATAAGCAAATGCTTGATGATTAAATTGGTGATTCCCACCAGATTTATCTTCATCAATAAATACTTCCACATAATCACCTTTCCAATAATTTTCTATTCCATTTCCAAGTGTGGGATTTATATGCTCATCAATAATTTCAACTAAAACAAATAAATACTGGCTATTCCAAGCCAATTTGAATTTCCCACTATAGTCCGTTGAATCTACCGTTTCACCCATCCATTTATAATTCATGCTGTACCAATCTACACTTGCCCAAATCGAATCTTTACTATAACCATCGATTGTCAATTCTGATCCAGTCATATATGCTTTAAACTCCCCATCAGCTTGAGATATGACTGAATTTGAATTTAATTGACTAGAATTAGAAGAATTATGCTTTGAATTTTTATCATTAATACAACTTGCAAAAGATAAAAATAGAAGATTTATTAGAATCAACTCAATTTTTTTTGTTTCAAACACTCCAATACTTTTTCTTAACATTTTTACTAAATTTGATTATACTATAAATTTAAACCATCCTAATTAAGGAAAGCTTACATTAATAAAGAAATTTCATTAATATTCTTTTTATTACCTTATCTTTATTGACCCTCTTGATCTTAAAATAATTTAACCTTTATATTAATTATGTTGTAAAAACTGAGTATAAATCTTTTTTTTAATCAACCATTGAATTTATATAAATATTCGATATTTAACATTTACACGTTATTATTAGTGTTTGTGATGTTACCTCTAACTGTTTTTAGTCAAGAATACGGTCTTTCTTTTAAAGGTCAAAATTTTCTTCTCGACGAAAGAACAAGCTTAGATATAACTTCAAATAAGCCATTTATTGTAAAGGATGAGTTTGCTCTAACTTTTGATTTAAAAGTAGAATTAATAAATAAAAAAGGTAATTTCGGATACATTTTTAGAGCTATTAATGGCGATAATGAAAATATAGATTTACTGCTCTCTAATACAAAAACAAAAAACCTAATCATCGTTGTTGGTGATACTGAAACCATTATACCTGTAAGTGACGCTACATTTTCGGACACAAAATGGAGTACGGTTCAACTAAAATTTTTGCTATCAAAAAATGAATTAATTTTTTCGATAACCGGATCTAAACCCATCAAAAAAGCCGCAGCTTTTAAAAATAAAGAATCTTACAAAATCTTTTTTGGGGCAAATAATTATAAGGAATTTTCAACTTCAGATGTTCCGAGCGGAATAAAGATTAAAGATATTAAGATAACGCAAGGCAATAAACCAATCGCCCACTACCCTTTAAATCAATGTGGAGGAAACGAAGCGATCGATTTAATAAATAATAACATTGCTATCGTAAAAAATGGGGACTGGCTTTTATGCTATCATAAGTCTTGGGAAGAAAATTTAATTTCTAAAGTTGATGGCGTTCAATTAATGACTTTTGACAAAGATTCAGGGGAATTTTATCTTTTGAACAAAACATCCCTTTTAAAATACAATCCCAAAGAAAAATCATTCAAGACCTATTCTTTTAATAAAGACACATTAGAAATTTCTTTAGATCACAGAATTATTTTTGATCACAAACAAAAAAAATTATACTGCTATCTTACAGATAAGAATCAGATCTCTGAATTTGATTTTGAAAATAATCGTTGGGATGATTACTCTGTATTTAAAAAACAACCTCTTAGGCAAATATACCAGCATCATAATGGTTTGTTTAGTCCAAAAGACAATGCTATATATATCCTAGGGGGGTATGGCCAATTCACCTATCAAAACCAAATAAAAAAGGTTGATTTGAGTTCTAAATCTTGGGAAAATATCCCACATGATAATGAGGTATATAAACCACGATATCTATCTGGGGCAACTATCTACAAAGACTCTATTTATATCCTAGGAGGTTATGGAAGTGAAAGTGGAAAACAATTAGTAAATCCTAAAAGTTATTTTGATTTTTTGAGGTATGATATTGAAGGTAATACATTTAAAAAACTATATGACGTAACTAAAATTTCTGAAGAAATGATTTTTGGAAGCTCCATTGTTATCGATAGTTCTAATAAAAACTATTATGGTTTAATCTCCGATAAATCTAGATCTAATGGATATCTTAAACTTGCTCAAGGAAATCTATCGAGTCCAGAATTTAATATTGTAGCCGACTCTTTGCCTTATAAATTTACAGACACTAAATCTTTTGTAGATCTGTTTTTTGATGAAAATGAGAAAAAACTTTACGTCTATACCTCTTACTTAAATTCAAACAATCGAACCGATTATGGAATTTACAGTCTGAATTACCCTCATGTTTACATAAATGAAAAAACTCAAATCGATTCTAGATTATCAGCGAATCTTTGGGCCCTTATTATAATTGGCCTATTTATAACAGGGATCATTGGTCTTTTATTAATGAATTATTTCAAGAAAAAACAAATCAAACCTAGTAAAGAAACGATAATTCCTCAGGAACATAAAAAAGATGACCCTTTAATTACGCTAGATTATCCGATTGTATTTTTTGGCGGTTTTCAAATATTTGATAAAAAAGGAAACGATATTACAGGGAAATTTTCTCCTTTAATAAAAGAATTGTTCTTAATTCTTTGGCTCTACACACATAAAAATAACAAAGGAATTTCATCACAAAAACTAAAAGACCTGTTATGGTACGATAAATCTGATAAAAGCGCTCAAAACAATAGAGCCGTTAATATCACCAAACTCAAAACCATTCTTAAGGAGTTAGGCGATTTTTCTGTTAGTAAAAAAACAGGCTATTGGATCATCGAAAATAATTCTAAAAATTTAGTGAATGATTACTCTCAATTACATAAAAACCTACTTGAGAATAATCCAACCAAAGAGGCAATTATTCATACGATATCAATCACAAAAAAAGGCGCATTTCTAAATAATTTAGATTACACTTGGCTAGATTCTTTTAAACAAAACATTACCGATTTAATCGTTAATAACTTTATGAATTATGCCTTAAAGCTAGACATCGATGAAGATCTTGATTTTGCCATTGATTTAGCAGATTGTATTTTTAATTTTGACACTACCAATGAAATCGCTGTGTTCTTAAAATGTAAAGTATATTACATTAAAGGCAATCACAGTCTAGCAAATGACACCTTTAATAAGTTTTTAAAAGAATACAACATCCTATACGGCCAAGAATTCGAACACAGTTTCAATGAATTCATCTCTTTAGATATCAATAACTTACATCTGTAATTGATAGATAATCACCTATACTAAAGACTATTCTAAGCAATATATTATAGTTTATATTTCTTTCTATTAAAAAAGTTTTTTTTCACAAAAGCGAATTAATTAATTAATTATTAAGGAAATATTAAGGGTCTTTCGTGTTATTTGATTTAATAAATAGTACAGCTTACTCAAGTTAAGTTGAGTTCATTAATAATCAATACTTTTTAATAACCGATGACCTTAAGTCATCACAAAACACAATCAAAATGAAAAAAATTACTTTACTAACGCTTTTATTAATTGCTTTTACTGGTTTTACAGCACTAGCACAAAATACCGTTTATGTTTCAGCAACAGGTGCTGGTAATATGGATGGCACAAGTGAATCAACTGCATTTGGCAACTTTGGAGTTGCCATGTCAAATATAACCTCTGGAGGAGATAAACTCATAATTGTAGGAACCATTACACCCGATGGCGCGAATCTAGCATCTAAGAATTTTGCATTTACTATAGAAGGTTTGAATACTAGCTCAACTTTAGCCGGAAATGGTGGTTCAGGTAGACTCTTTACAATAAATGGATCTACTTCAGCAAATGTGACTTTTAAAAATCTTACATTTTTAAACAACACTACCACACTTGCTGGAGGTGGTGTCTTTTTTAATAACAACGCAGGAGCTACAGCAACCTTTGAGAACTGTACCTTTACTGGAAATTCTGTAACTAACAGCGCAGGTGGTGGAGTTATATTAGTCTCCAACGGAAATTTAACCATAACAAATTGTGTTTTTGAAAACAATACATCATCAGATAAAGGAGGGGCTATTGTCGCTGGAAATTCTGCAAATGTAAACATCTCAGGATCTCTTTTTAACGGAAACTCTGCAACTAAAGGTGGTGCAATTGCTGTAACAGGCAATGGTGTAGATTTCGTTTTGAACACTAGTACTTTTGTGAATAATTCCGTATCAAGTAATGGTGGAGGAGCGATGTACTTAGGAGGTTCAAATGCCAACAGTAGTATTACCAATACGACTGTTTTTAATAATACTGTAAATTACACCACGTTAAATCAATCTACAGGCGGTGGAATACGAATTGAAGGCGCTAGACCTTTTACAATACAAAACTCATTAATTTATGGGAATTTGGTAACAAATGGTACAGAGACTGCAGGTTCAGATATTGGAATTGTTCCTAACGTTGTACTTAATCTATCACATTCAATTACCAAAAAAATTGAGCCTGCCTTAGACGATACTGCTGGGGATGATTTTTCTACATCTATAATTGAAGCAGATTTAACGTCTTCTAACTTAACCTTTAATTCAACTACTGGTACTGTTGAATATGGTTCTGTATCTAGTTCGGAAGATAGCCCAATAGATTTTGGATCTGATGGGAATGATGTTGGTGCTTGGAATTCAGGGTTAGCTTTATCTTTAAATAAACAAGATGTTTTAGCTGCTAATTTATTAGTGTTTCATAATAAAGCTTCTAACAGCATAAAAATTATCCATACTATTTCTACCCCATTAACAGTAGAGGTCTACAGTGTTATAGGCTCGAAACTATTAGGTCTTAAAAATGTCGCGCAAAGACAAAGCATTCAAGCCAATTCTTTAGCTTCAGGAATCTATATTTTAAAAGGTGAATCATCTGGGAAATCGTTCTCGAAAAAATTTATTGTAAAATAAAAAAAAAGAGTTCCGACACTTTTAATAGTATAAAAATAGGGGTTTTAAAAACCCCTATTTAAATTAAAATCTGTTTTCAAAACAGTTCCCAAAATTTAAAAAAGAATACATTGAAAAAGTATTTCGTTTATTTGTTTTTAGTATTCAATACGTCACTTTTATTTGGTCAACAACCAAATATTGTGTTCATTATGACCGATGATCAAAGTTCAATTCCTTTGAGAACTAGTGATAATATAAATCAATCCAGACCTTTTGGTTTTAATGGAGATTCTAAGGTCCACACCCCTATTATTGACAATTTAGCAAGCAATGGAATTGTCTTTAACAATGCATTTGTGTCTTCCTCTATATGCAGCCCAAGTAGGTATAGTATTTTAACAGGGAGATACGCTGGAAGATCTGAAGGCACTAATTTTTTAAACGGGTATCCATTGGGACAACTAAGTCGCGTTGCAAACAATATAGAACTCGAAGAAAATACAGATAATTTACCAAAATTATTACAAGCTGCAGGGTACAATACTGCTTTTATAGGAAAATCTCATATTGTGGATCATGAAGCCCTAAATACCTATACTCAAGGTGAGTTTGGTTTCATGGCATACAATAAAACCGATGACCCCTATGTAGAAGCTATTTCAGAGGCCATGAAATTTAATCATTATAAATGGGCAGATAGAATTAAAGATTTTGGATTTGATGTCGTAGATGCCTTTTATCCCGCAAACTTAAGAGAATTAAAAAATGATGACTTAAACGTTCACAACGTTGAGTATAAGAATAAAGCAGTTCTCGATTATATTGAGAATGCTAGTGACGACCCATTCTTTATTTATTACAGTGAAACGGTACCGCATGGCCCAGCACCCTTTTGGTCAAGTAATAATGATTTTTATGCCGGTTTAGATTCAGATGTAAACATCACAGCCGAAGGTATTTTAGTACAAGATTATTCGTACTTACCAACACGAGCGCAAATAAAAGATGAAATTTCTAATTTACCCGGAAAGGACCTAAAACAAGCTTGGTTGCGTTGGTTTGACCATGCTGTTGGTGCTGTTGTTAGTAAATTAGAGGAAACAGGAAAGTTAAACAATACCATCATCATTATTACTTCCGACCATGGCGATTTTAACAAAGGGAAATCCACAAATTATGATGCAGGTACAAAAGTGCCTTTAATGATGTATTGGCCCGATGGTATTACGACGCCATCTACCTACGATGAATTAGTACAAAACATAGATTTCGCTCCTACTTTTTTAGATCTTGCGGGTGGAGATCTTTCTAATACAGATATGGATGGTCTAAGTCTAAAAGACGTTATTACGAATAATGTTACAGAACCTGTTCACGATCATTTGTTTTTTGAACTCGGATTTTCTAGAGCGATTAGAACCAAAGACTGGAAATATGTGACGGTGCGGTATGATGATGCTACAAATCAAAGAATAGCCAACGGAGACACTTTCAACGGGCCAAACGGAACACAAGTGCCTCTACCCTTCTACATCCCAAATGTATCTTTGGGAAGTTTAAGTGCAGGTGCGTACCCACTGTATCATGTAAAAGACCAATTATTTGATTTAAATAATGACCCTTATGAAGCCGTCAATCTTTATGATACACAACCTGAAAAAGCCACAGAACTAAGGAATATATTAAGAACAGAATTACTAACATTTATTGACAGACCTTATCAAGAATTTACAGATACCAGCATAGACTTAACAGTTACTACAGAAGATACTTCAATTTTAGGGAAGGTTTTAGCGGGCTATCAAGGGTGGTTCAATACGCCAACAGATGGTGCAGATTTAAATTGGAAACATTATCAAACTAGCATAAGTGGCGTTAAAAAATTTGAACCTGGCTTTGCCACTTTAGATTTTTGGCCCGATATGAGTGAGGCAGATGCCGATGAAAAACACATCACCGCTTTTACACATAAAGATGAAACTGCAGCGCATGTTTTTTCATCCACAAACATAAAAACAGTCAATCGTCATTTTAAATGGATGAATGATTATGGAATCGATGGGGTTTTCTTTCAACAATTTGCTTCGAATTTAAAATCAAATGCAGCAAAAATAAAAGCCAATGACAATCTTGTTTTTGACAATATCATAGCCGCTGCTCAAGCAAATAACAACAGACTCGTTAGTGTTATGTATGATTTATCGGGAGCTAACGCCACTTCAACAATGGTTGAAGACGTGAAATTACATTGGGAATCTCTTGTTTCTAGACATGGCGTTAATGATCCTTCAAACAGTCATTTATTAACCTACAACCAAAAGCCTGTCGTTGCACTTTGGGGCGTAGGTTTTAGTCGTACAGACAAGTATGATTTAGATGATGTGCAAGAATTGATTAATTATTTTAAAAACGATGCGACCTATGGTGGCTGTTCCGTTTTATTAGGAGTACCAAAAAGTTGGAGAACCTTAAACAGTGATGCCGTTAATGACACTCAATTACACACCGTTATCAGGTCTGCTGATATTGTACACCCTTGGACGCCTGGGAGGTATAGTAACATCAGTGGTGTCGATAGCCACAAGACTATTATAATTGCGGATAAAGCGTGGTGTGATGCAGAAAACTTATTATATATGCCGGTCGTTTTTCCAGGTTTTAGCTGGCAGAATCTAAAGAAAAGCCAAGACACATTTTCTAGCCTTAACAGTATTCCAAGGTTAAAAGGAGAATTTTTATGGCGGCAATTATACAATGCCGTTGATGCTGGTGCCCAAACTATTTATGTGGCAATGTTTGATGAGATGGACGAAGGAACTTGTATTTTTAAAGTTGAAAATGACCCCCCATCAAATGCATTAAGTCAATTTACAAACTATGAAGGTTTACCTAGTGATTATTATTTATGGCTCACAGGAAAAGGCGGTGAAGCTTTAAGAGGAGAAATAGCACTCACGGTCAATCAACCAACATATCAAGATTTACCAGAAATCACTGATTATTACGCAGATGAATTTGGAGATGACACTAATACAGGAACAAGTCCAGGGACCGCGGTTTCAACAGTTCATAAAGCGTACACTTTTGCAAACGGAGGAAATACAATCAATATTTCTGGTACTGTCATACATAATTCTAAAATTTCGGTTCAAAAAAGCCTGAGTTTCTTGGGTACAAACAATGCCATCATTTCACCAGATGTAAATAAAGTAGGCACAGATCGATTATTTCATATTAGTAAACCAGATTTGAATGTTTCTTTTTCAGACATTACGTTTAAAGGAAACAAAGAATCATCCATTAATGGGGGCGCAATAAATATGAATGTAAATTCTAATTTAACGTTTACCAATAGTGTTTTTGATGATAATTCTACAGGCGGCGTTGACAAAGCTGGTGGAGGTTTGTTTTTTAGTGAAGGAAATGTCACTATTATAAACTCCATTTTTAAAAATAATTTATCGCGAGGAAATGGAGGGGCTATTAGCGGTTCTGGGGATGGAACCTTAACCATAACAGGGTCTTTGTTTGTCAATAATACCGCTGCAAATATTAATAAAACGGACGGAAATGGAGACAGAGCCAATGGTGGTGCCATTAATGTTTTTGGAGATGGTAGAGAGGTAATCATGTCTGAAAATACCTTTTATAATAACGAAGCAACGTTTCAAGGCGGCGGTTTATATTTTGGAGGTTTAAATGTGACTAGCAGTTTAGAAAACATCACTGTTTTTGGTAACAGAGTAAGCTTAACATCTTCAGAAACAGGAAGAGCTGGCGGAATTAGAATTGAAGGAGATAGAACTTTCGAGATTAAAAACGCCTTGTTTTATGACAATCGTTTAGGAGATACCGAAAACCCAGAATCTGATATAAGTAGTGCCTCAGCGGTTCAATTAAACTTTATAAATTCATTGTCTGGTAATTCTGAAGGTTTCGGATCAGATGACACGTATGACTCTTCAAAATTAGATGTAGTTTTGACCGCTTCTAATTTAAATTTTAATGAAACCTCTGGAAAAGTAGAATATGATGAAGCACCAAATGGAGATGATACTCCTATCGGTTTTGGAACTGATGGGAATGATGCTGGTGCTTGGAACTCAATGCTTGTATTATCTGTTGACGAGACTCAAGTTTCTAAAGATGATTTTAGAATTGATTTTTATAATTCGTCCAAAAGCATTAAGGTATTCTCTGCCAACAATTTACCATTAGATATAAAAATTTATACGATTCATGGGGCTATGGTACTAGAAAAAGACTCCAATAATCCTAAAGAACTTATAAATATCGCGCACTTAAAAACAGGCGTTTATATTCTAAATGCAATGGAAAACGGAATGCATTATTCAAAAAAGTTTATTCTTTATTAATTCATAATTCACTTAAATATGTTTAAAAACAACCTCATCATTTTCTTTGTAAGTTTAGTTCACATTAGTGTGTTTTCACAAAGTGAGATCATCGTTGAAAGTGAAATTACAGATATAAACAAGCAGACTCTAGCTTTTACATCGATTAGTATTATGTCTAAATCTATCGGAACCATTAGTAATGAAGAAGGGCGTTTTTCTTTAAGATTAACCAAAGAAAATTTAAACGATACGATCACGATTTCTACACTTGGATTTAAATCTTTTAAAATAAAGGTTCAAGATTTTATAGATCAAGACATAAAAGTTGTAACTCTTGAAGAAGACTTAGTATCTCTTGATGAAATAGTTATACAAGATCCGGCATCTTATGTGAAATCTGCATTAAAAAAACTAAAAGAGACCACTTATAGTAAAGGTCATCAATTAAATATTTTATACCGTAGATTTTCTAATGAAAATAATGTGTCAAGATTTTTAGTAGAACATTATGCAAAAGTATATGACAATGGACCAACGTCCAGAGAATTTGGACCCATAGAAATTGTAGAAGCTAGAAAGTCTAACGATTATCGATTTGCAAAAAAGAAACAGAAATTTCATGCCATTAAAATGACAGCCAAACAAAACCCATTAAGAGCTGGAATTAGTACCCGGAGTTACAAATGGAAGATTGTTGATGACACTTCATACGATGGCGAAGATGTGATTGTTTTGGAAGGAACAGATAAAAACAAAAAAAATAAATGGATTCGATTATACATCGGCTCTGACACTAGTAACATTTATAAATTTGAGAAATCTGATTTAAATGCTGTCTATATTTATAAAAAAAACAAAGATGGAACTATGGTGCTAAGCTACCATAACAGAGAATATGTGTTTCGGGAAAAAGTATCCCCCCAAACGAAACGATTACTTAAACTAGAAGAAGATGAAATTAAATTGTCTTACAGACATGAAGCTATTATTTTAGGTATTGAAACCGATAGAAAAAAAATAAGAGTTAGTGAAAACATCAAATTAGGTAAAGATATTGGGGATTACAATTTAAAATATGATCCACAATTTTGGGAAACTGTCAGTTTACCTCCCGATTCTAAATTTTATAAAGAAAGCTCCAATCAATTAGAAAACATCTATGGAATTCCTTTAGAAACTCAATTTAAAAGAGTCAAAAATTAAATACAATTCCCCCCTCATTCAAACCTACATTAAAAAAAAACACATTTTTCACACAAATCGTATAAGGTTAAGTGAAAATTAATAAAAAATTAATAAAAACAGGTTCTTTTGTTCAAGTTATTATATGAGTCATTCACCATTATAATTTGACTAAATAATTCACCTAAATAAAATTAAACAATCAAACTTAAAATATGGAAAAAATAAAAATCATTTTATTGCTTATACTTTTTCCTTTAATCGTTTTTTCACAAGAAAATACCATTCAAGGAAAAGTTACAGATAAAACAGGAGCTCCAATTCCAGGTGTTACCATTCTTCTAGAAGGAACACAAACGGGGTCTTCCTCGGATTTTGATGGTAACTACACCATAAACACACAAAATAAAACGGAAGGCGTTTTAGCCTTTAGTTATATAGGCTTTACCACTGTAAAGATCAATTTCTCTAAAGACAGCAAAACAATCAATGCTGTACTTGAAGAATCTACAGAAGAATTAGATGAGATTGTAATTACAGCATTAGGTATAAAACGAGATAAAAAATCACTTTCTTATTCTACTCAATTGGTAGATTCGGAAGATATGAAAGAGGCTCGATCTACAAACTTTTTAAATGCTCTAGCTGGAAAAGCTGCAGGAGTCCAGGTTGTTAGCTCCTCTACGCCTACCGGATCAACACGGGTTATTATTAGAGGTTTGACTTCTATTACAGGTAATAATCAACCTTTATATATTGTGGATGGAATACCACTAGACAGCTCGCCTGGAGATGGTGGCGTTTCCGTTTGGAATGGTGGAGATGATATCGATTTTGGAAGTCCTATTTCTTCCATAAATCCAGACGATATAGACTCTATTCAAATTTTAAAAGGCGCAAATGCGTCAGCACTTTATGGCTCAAGAGCCTCAAACGGTGTTATTATCATTACCACTAAAAAAGCCGAAAACAGTAAAGGGAAAATTAAAGTAAATATAAATTCGAATTTTTCTGTGATCTCAAATAGAGAGTATCCTCACTATCAGTATGTATATGGTGCTGGAGATAATGCTCGATTAACCCCTAATGTTGGAAAATTAGACCCAACTACAGGTCTCCCTCTTGTTGGGGCATTCAGAAGGGCTTATGGAATGCCTTTTTTAGGGCAACAAATATTAGATTATAACGGTGAAGTTGGTACGTATAAACCCAACGTTAATAATGTTAAAGAACTCTATAAAGTAGGGACAGTCGCTACTAATACGCTATCATTTAGTAGAGCTACAGAGAAAAACACATTTCGTTTTTCATATTCTAACACCTTAGGGGATCATGTTATCGATAGAACTGAAAGAGTCAATAGGAATAATGTTGCGGTACGTTTCTCTCAAGAAATTTCTGACAAACTAAAAGTAAATACTAGTTTGATTTATGTGAATCAGAGGGTAGACAACAGAATGTATAGAAATGGAAGTGAAAGAAATCCTGCCAACAACTATATGTACATCTTACCTAACATGTCTAGAGAAAACTTATTTCCTTATAAAGACGACGATAACAATGCCTTTAATTACGAGGGGCCTTTTAATAATCCCTACTGGAATATATACGAAAACACAAATCAAGATATCACCAATAGAGTAATTGCTAATGTGACTCTAAAATGGGATATATTAAAAGATTTAAGTCTAAAAACAAGAGTTAATGGAGTTGTTAATGATGTCGATCGATTTGAATTTAACAATGTAGGAGCTGCTTATGATCCAAATGGATTGTTCAGAGAAATTAATGTTTTAAGAGAAAACAGGAATTATGAAGCGATCTTAAATTACACCAAAAAAATTAACAATATTTCAATTGTTTCCATATTAGGTGCTAATAGATTTGATCTAAGAACCTCCGGAACACGAAAAACGGCAATTTCACTTCTAGAAAGAGATATCATGAGTTTATCAAATGGGGATGAATTTTCTCCTGTAATTCACCTTCCAAATAATAAAACAATTAACTCTGTTTTTAGTTCATTTTCTTTAGGGATCGATGACACCTATTTTGTTGATATTACGGGAAGAAATGATTGGTCGTCTACCCTTCCTTCAAGCAATAACTCCTATTTTTATCCATCAATAGGTGGTACTACAGTCTTTACCAAATTCTTACCTATAAATAACATCCTAACCTTTGGAAAAGTAAGAGCTTCCTATGCTCAAGTAGGAAATGATACGTCATTTGACAGAATAATAAATAATTATATTGAGGGCGGTAACTATAACAGCACTCAATGGTTGACACTACAAAATCAACGTAAAAATTTAGAATTAAAACCAGAATTAACGTCCTCAACAGAATTTGGAATTGAAACTAAGTTATTTAATAACAGGGTTAGCTTAGATGCTACTTATTATAGGTCATCCACAAACAATCAAATTGTTCCAGTACAAGTCACTCCGACATCTGGTTTTGTTTCAAAAATTATTAATGCTGGAGAAATTCAAAATAAAGGTTTAGAATTGTTTCTATCGGCAAAAATCTTAACCAATCAATTTAAATGGACTACAAATATAAATTGGTCCAAAAATGAATCTTTAGTGGTGTCTCTAGCCGATGGAGTTGATCGATTATTGTTGAGAAATTTCTTCAATGTTGGAGTGTATGCAGAAGCTGGAGAGACCTTTGGTAATATTAGGGGGAATACGCAAGCAAAAGATCCAGAAACAGGAACGCCCTTAGTTTTACCTAATGGAAGAGTCCGTTGGGATGATGACCAATATTTAGGAAATGCACAAGCAGACTGGATTGGAAATATAAAGAACTCTTTTTCCTATAAAGGATTTAATTTAAACTTTTTAATTGATGTAAAAATGGGTGGAGAGTTATTTTCCGCCACCATGATTAAAGCTGTAAATCACGGAATGCATGCACAATCATTACAAGGAAGAGAAGCGTATTTACTTTCATCCCTCATATTGGGAGAAAATAATAATGAAAGACAAGGAATAGGGTTATTTGGGAATGATTACGGAGATGCTGACAGAGTCAAAGGTGCTATCTATGAAGGAGCCGCTTTAGGAGTGGAAGATGAGGATGGTAATTGGATTGCTGAAAGAGACGATGATGGTAATATTGTGTATTCTCAAAGATGGTTAAACCCACAACTATATGGTTTTGATGGAGTTCAAGATCAAGGACGATTCATTTACGATGCTTCTTATGTGAAATTAAGAGAAGTTGTTTTCGGCTATACGTTTCCTGCAAAAATGATTAAAAAATTAAAGGGTATAAAAAACCTTAAAATTTCAGTTGTTGGAAGAGATTTATGGACAATTTATAGAAATACACCTCAAGGAATAGATCCAGAGGCAGGCACAACATCTGGTAATGGACAAGGTATAGAGTTTGGTTCATTTTTACCTACAAGAACTGTTGGTGCTAATTTAAAAATAGTATTTTAATTATGGAAAATATGAAGAAGAACAAGAGGTACATCAACTTAAAATTATCGCTATTAATAATTTTAGTTTCAATGTCCTGTACAAACGATTTTGAAGAAATCAATACGAATGAGTTTATATTTAATGAGGCATCCCCAGGCACTCTTTTTACTGGAGTTGTAAAAAACACTTTAGACCTCGTTGGTGGTATTATGAACGACCAATTATACAACACTTACGCTAGTTTCTATGGCGGTAAAGGAGGTCAGTTCAATCGGTATTTTTATACAGAACAAGCACTAGACCAATACTGGAAGAAATTTTATGTAAATATTCTTAAAAACAATCAAGACATCATTGACCGTTGTTCTGGTGATTCTAATTATAACAATAGAGTCTATATTGCCAAAATATGGAAGAGCTATGTGTATTCAATTTTAGTATCTACATTTGGACCCGTACCTTATCAAGAGGCTTTACAGGGAGAAAACGCAGCTGCCTATGATTCTGAAGAATTTATTTACACAGATATTTTAGCTGAATTAAAAACTGCTTTTGAAAATTTAGATGTTTCTGGAGACACGTTAGCACATGATCCTATATTTAATGGAGACCTTACTAAATGGAAAAAATTCGCCAATTCATTGCGCTTAAAAATTGCACTTAGAATTTCAGAGGGGTTTCCTGCTTTAGCACAACAACACGGCTCCGATTCGATGGCAAATGAAGGAAACTTAATTAGTTCAAATGCAGAAAACGCTATGATGAAATGGGGTTTAGAACAAGAAAATTGGTCTTTTAACTATTCTAGATACGTTTTTGTAGAAGCGAATGATGATGTTGTTCCTTATATGAATTTACATTTTCTTCTAAATCTTAAAACGTATAAAGATCCAAGACTGTATAAATTAGTAGAACCCTCTAACGATCCAATAACTATTACAGATGTCGTTTTTAGATCTGGATCGACTACAGAAAAAATTACAGTAGAATATGAATTGCCCTATTTTGGAAGACCTTTGGGTGGAAATGCAGGCGTAGAAGGTTGGGGTCTAAATCAAAATGACAATATATTAAACGGATTGGCAAACAGAAGGTTTAGCAGACCTAAATTAGATTTATTTATGGCTCAAGACATGAGTTATAATATAATTACCTACGCCGAAATAAACTTCATCAAAGCGGAAGCACAGCATAAAGGCTGGGGGGGATCGAGATCAGCAGAACAGTATTACTATGAAGGTATCGATGCTTCGTTTCAACAGTATGGCGCAACTGGAGTCACTGAGTATAAAAATAGAGCCGGAATTCAATGGGGAACTTCTAGTGTAGGAGACAGAGGTTTATTTGGTGTGGTTACAAGCGGTATTTCAAATGATCCTTTAGACAAAATAACAAGACAACGATGGCTCGCTAGTTATAATCAAGGACATGACATTTGGTGCATGCAAAAAAGAACGAGAGCGTTACCTCTAATCGATCAATTTGCTCCGGATGGTGCAACCGGTCTTGATTACGCGCCTCTACCAGAAAGAATGGTTTACCCGCCTTTAAGTGAAGGCGGTCTAAACAATGCTGCATTCCAGGACGCAATTCTCAATTTGGGAGGAAATACACTTTACAACACCTTACAAATGAATAAGTCAGAAGACTATAGCCCAGTTCAATGGGAAACACTAGTTCCTGAGATTAACCAGGATTTTGGAACAAATTTTTATGGCGATTCTGAAGATGATTTAATTGCTGAAGGGGTAAACTATAAAATAATTTAAGATTTATAAAATGAAAAAACATAGCTATTTATTTTTAATGTCAATTTTTCTAATTTCATTTTCTTGTACTGAAGATGATGTCGTAACGGGAGAAGATGGTATCTTAAACTATACCATTCCAATTGTTCCTGTAACGTCAGATTATATTGTGGGTGCACAATACTCCACTTTTGGAAGAAAAAGTACCGTTCCTGAAGAACCTAGTATTGGAATTTACAACGGAAATATTGGGGATCCAGTGGTGTATGAACACCATGTAAATCAAGCACAAACTGCAGGGATAGATTTTTTCATTTTTAGATTTCGATCTGCTAATAATCAAAACCAAAATAATGCCGATACACGATTCATTGACGGTGTACAGTCGGCTCCCAATGCACAAGACGTGAATTTTGCTTTTTCCTATAATTTTGGAAATATGGGAATAAACAACAACAATCGTATTGAAGACAAAGGCTTGGTACAACGATTTATTGATGATTTTAAATTAATGATCCCTTATTTTGACCAGCCTAACTACATGAAAACCGATGGTAAAAACATAGTCTATATGTTTAATAGCCACAATCTTCATTCCAATGACAATGCTGCTTTATATCAGCAAATGAGAGCTGAATTATCTGATCTTGGCATCGAACTTTATTTAATAGGGATGCAAAATGATTGGTCGCCTACTTTAAGATTTGACTTTAGGTTTATAAACGGGGTCGATGCTGTGACTCATAACACCTATGCCACTATTAATAAGAATGCAAACGATAGAGTCACTAACTTCCATAAGTTTGTTGATATCGCTTGGGGATATCATAAAGAGACTTGGTTGGGATATAACATCGAATATATTCCCACAATTTCTCCTTCCATAAATTTAAAAATAATTAATTCAGGAAGTAACATCACTGTATTTGATAAAGATGAAGATTGGTTTAGAGATTTTAGTAATATAGCCAGAAGAGCTTCTGGCGCTAGTAAAATCGTTCTTATTGATTCTTTTAATGATTGGAATAGAGGAACTCAATTAGAATCCGCAGATACTTATGGAGATGATTTCCTTCAAGTTTTAAGAGAAGAATTTAAAGTAAATTAATTTCTATGAAAAATAAATTAACTCTACTTGTTTCTTTCTTTAGTATTTCACTTTTAATAAGTTGTAAAAGCAATACAAATAGTGACACCCTCACTAAAAAAAGTCTTCCGCAAACTAATAACGCCATTGAAGGTAAAATCTTAGCGGGTTATCAAGGATGGTTTAATGCTAAAGGGGATGGATCAAAATTAAATTGGAAACACTATGGCAATAACGCTAAATTTTATCCCGGAAGTGCTTCGATAGATTTTTGGCCAGAAATGGATGAAATTCAACAAAGCAATCAATATCAAACAGCCTTTAAATATAAAAGTGATAAACCCGCATTTGTTTTTAGTTCCGCAGATTATAAAACAGTTGACCTTCACTTCAAATGGATGAATGAGTATGGCATTGATGGTGTGTTTGCACAACGTTTTGTTATTGGCTTAACTAGAGGTAAAAAAAGAAGTGACAATTATAATACTGTTTTTGACAACTGTTTTAAAGCTGCAAAAAACAACAACAGAGTATTGAGTTTAATGTACGATCTATCAGGAACTGACAGTACTAATGTTGTAGAAACCACTATAAAAGATTGGAAACAACTCGTTAGAAAATATAAGATAAATGACCCCACAAACCCGAATGTTTTAACCTATAAAGGAAAAGCAGTGGTTTCTCTTTGGGGCGTTGGTTTTGAAAATAGAAAATACACTTTAGAGAATATCAAAGAACTCATTAATTTCTTTAAAAACGATCCGAAATACGGAAATTGTGTTGTGCTATTAGGCGTTCCAACAGGATGGAGAACGTTAGACCGAGATGCCGTTAAGGATCCTAAATTACACGAAGTAATTAAGATGGCTGATATTGTACATCCATGGACACCTGGAAGATATCATAATCTAGAATCCGCAGATCAGCATAAAGAAGACTATACGGTAAAAGATCAGCAATGGTGTACTAAAAATGATTTGATGTATATGCCGGTTGTTTTTCCAGGATTTAGTTGGGCAAATATGAAAAACGACCTAACTATTTTCAATCAAATACCACGCTTAAAAGGGGAACTCTTGTGGCGGCAATTTTATAATGCAATTTCATCTGATGTAAAAACAATTTACGTTGCCATGTTTGATGAAATTGATGAAGGCACCTGTATTTTTAAAGTCGATAACACCCCTCCCGTAGGAGAAAGTAAATTTCTAACCTATGAAGGCCTACCGTCAGATTATTATCTGTGGCAAACAGGACAAGCTACCAAAATGTTGCGCAATGAAATTCCTCTAACAAAAGAGCAGCCCATTTATCCTAATAAAAAATAATCCCTTAGTTGATGAATTCAAAGAAATTACTACCAAAAATAGAATTTATTATTTGTATAAAAATAATGGTAATTTCTCTATTCATATTTTCGTGTAACTCAGCAAAACATGTTGATACTGTAAACTATGTAGATCCACAAATTGGAGGGGTTGCGCCTTTTTTACAACCGACAAGAACACGTATACATTTGCCAAACTCTATGGTAAGGATGTATCCAGAAAGAAAAGATTATAGAGACGATCAAATCACTTCATTTCCATTAACAACAAGAAAGCACCGGTCTGATTTACTTTTCAATATTATGCCTGTTTCAGGGGCTATCAATGAAGCTGACAAACCGATTTCTGCTTGGGATCAAGAGTTAGAAATTGCACACCCTCACTACTACTCTACTTGGCTAGAAGATTATAATATTACGACAGAATTTACACCCGCTGCACAAGCAGGTATCTTTAAATTTACATATCACAACAACACTAGTAGAAAATTATATCTAAGCGATTTAACGGGTGATGATTGGCAATTAAATGACGATGGGTCTCTTACGGGAACCGAATCTTTTGAAGGCATGTTGGGCTATGTGTACGCCGTAACAGACAAAAAAGGAGCATTTACATCTATAAAAACACCAGAAAACGCCCTCAATTGTTGGATGACTTGGAACGATGCAAACATCAAACAAATTCAATTTAAATACGGACTCTCATTTATAAGTAGTGAGCAAGCAAAGAAAAATTTAGAAAGAGAAATTCCAGATTTCAATTTTGAAACCGTAAAAGAAAAAGCGCATAAAAAATGGTCTAATTTATTAAATCAAATTGAAGTTGAAGGTGGCACTGACGCGTACAAAAGAACGTTTTATACTGCTCTGTATCGTTCGTATGAACGAATGATAAATATTTCTGAAGACGGAACCTATTACAGTAATTACGATCAAAAAATTCACGAAGGAGAACAAGACTTTTATGCAGATGATTGGGTTTGGGATACCTTTTTAGCATTGCATCCCTTACGCTATATTTTACAACCCGAAATGGAATCTGATATGATGGCTTCTTACGTAAGGATGTATGAACAATCGGGTTGGTTACCTCAATTCCCTCAAATTCACGGAGATGCACCTCCAATGAATGGCTTCCACTCGACCATCATGTTATTAGACGCTTACAGAAAAGGAGTTACTAATTTTGATGCAGAAATAGCTTATCAGGCCATGAAAAAAAATGCGTTAGAAGGCACCATGATTCCATGGAAAATGGGCGCCCATGCCCCTCTTGATAAACTCGCTTTGGAACTTGGTTATTTTCCAGCACTAGAGCTTGGAGAAAAAGAAACAGAGCCTAGAGTACATGATTTTGAAAAAAGACAATCGGTTGCGGTTACCTTAGCTCAAGGCTATGATGATTGGGCTTTAGCAGAATTTGCGAAGGAACTAGGGAAAAAAGAAGATTATAAATACTTCTCCAAAACAGCACGGAACTACAAAAATTTATATTGGAAGGAAAAGGGATTTTTTATGCCAAAAGATGCCAAGGGAAATTGGATTGATATCGATCCAAAATTTGATGGCGGAATGGGTGGTAGAGATTATTATGATGAAAATAATGGGTGGACCTATGTGTGGAATGTACAACAAGATATTTTAGGATTGCAAGAGTTAATGGGCGGAAGAAAAACATTTGAAGAACGTTTAGATCAGATGTTTAGAGAAGATTTAGGAAGATCTACCTATGCTTTAAATGCAAGATTTCCAGATTTCACAGGCATCGTTGGACAATATTCAATGGGAAATGAACCCAGTTTTCATATCCCCTATTTATACAATTTTACAGATTCCCCTTGGAAAGCGCAAAAGAAAATTAGAATGCTTTTAAACACTTGGTTTAAGGACAATATTTTTGGTATTCCAGGAGATGAAGATGGAGGAGGCATGTCTGCTTTTGTCGTTTTTTCTGCAATGGGCTTTTATCCCATAACGCCAGGAATCCCCGTTTATACGATTGGAAGTCCGTTGTTTTCAAAAATCAGCATCCATCTACCAAATGGTGAAAAATTCACCATAAATGCCCCCAACTGCAATGAAACTAACAAATACATACAGTCAGCAACCTTAAACGGAAAAGAACTAAAAGGACCTTGGTTTACACACACCGATCTTATTAATGGTGCAACCATCACATTAGAAATGGGGAAATATCCAAATAAAAATTGGGGTACAGATCCATCTCTGATACCAAACAATTTTAAAAACTAACAAGAAATCACTTATGAAAAATATAAAAATTTATTTACTACTTCTTACGGTAATAGGTCTTTTCTCTTTTAGTCAAGTCACAGAAGAAATAATTAAAAAATCTGTTGATAACACAAAATATGTAAATACATTTATAGGGACTGGTGGACACGGACATACGTTTCCTGGCGCTACGACGCCGTATGGAATGGTACAACTAAGTCCAGATACTAGAACTTTGGGCTGGGATGCTTGTGGTGGCTATCATCACACAGATACTTCGATTTTAGGGTTTTCTCATACCCATTTAAGTGGAACAGGAATTAGTGATTTAGGCGACTTTTTATTTATGCCTTTTTCTGGTGATGCGAAAGTAGTTCCAGGAACTCCAGAAGACCCAGACTCAGGATATCGTTCTCGATTTAATCATGATGATGAAGTTTCATCACCAGGGTTTTATTCCGTTTTATTAAAAGATTACAATATCAAAGCAGAACTAACGGCTTCTAGAAGAGCTGGTTTTCATAAATATACCTTCAACAAAGAAGGTAAATCGGGTCTCATTATAGATTTATCGCATTCAATTTATCCAGATCATAAACCAAATCATGAATTTAAATTAATTTCTGATACTGAAATAGCAGGCTATAAAGGGTCTGGAGGGTGGGCGGTCACTCAAGATATTTTTTTTAATGCAAAATTCAGTAAACCCTTTACGGTTACTTTTTTCGAAAACGGAAAAAAAATTGAAACGTTGCCAAACAAGCTGTCAAAAAAATTAGTGGCCGTATTAACCTTTAATACAAAAGCGGGTGAAGACGTTTTGGCAAAGGTTGGGATTTCATCTGTTGATTATGAAGGTGCCAATAAAAATTTAGAGGCAGAGATTAATCATTGGAATTTTGATAAGGTTAAAGATGAAGCGCATGAAACTTGGAAAAAAGAATTATCAAAAATCAATGTTAAAGGAGGTACCGAAGATGAAAAAACAATCTTCTACACAAGTCTATATCATACGTCTATAAGTCCAAATACGTTTTCTGATGTCGATTTTAGATATAGAGGAATGGATAGAGAAATTCATCAATCTGATGAAGAAAAAATTTATACAGTGTTCTCGTTGTGGGATACTTTTAGAGCCTACAATCCTTTAAAAACAATTACAGATCCTAATAAAACTAACGAATTTATAAATACACTTTTAACAAAATACGATCAAGGTGGTGTTTTGCCAATGTGGGAATTACAAGGGAATTACACCGGGTGTATGATTGGGTATCATTCCGTTCCCGTAATTGTAGATGCCTACACTAAAGGAATTCGAGGTTTTGATGTAAATAAAGCCTATGAAGCCGTTGTTCATGCATCAACGTATGACACAACAGATATCTTTTTTCCATCAAAAAGAGTCAAAAATATTTTAATGCCAAAAGGGAAACTCTATAATGAAACGATGGATTTTATTCCTGCTGACCTAGAAAACGAATCTGTTTCTAAAGCCTTAGAATATGCATATAATGATTGGTGTATTGCACAAATGGCAAAAGATTTAGGAAAAACAGACGATTACAATCGTTTTATGAAACGCTCTAAAAAATACACGCAGTATTACGATAAAGACGTTGGTTTTATGAGAGGAAAAAATCAAGATGGAAATTGGCGTGAGCCTTTTGATCCTCGTTTTTCTAAACATAGAAAAGATGATTATACAGAAGGAAATGCCTATCAATGGTCTTGGTTTGTACCTCATGATGTTGAAGGTTTAGTAGATTTAGTAGGTGGTAAAGAAACGTTTATTAAAAATTTAGACGTCTTATTTTCTACGAGTTCGGAATTAACTGGAGATGATGTTTCTGGAGATATTTCGGGTCTCATTGGGCAATATGCACATGGAAACGAACCCAGTCATCACATCTCACACATGTATAATTTTGTCGGACAGCCATGGAAAACTCAAGAAGTTACAGACCAAATTATGAGCGAATTGTATTTTAATAATCCCAATGGATTGGCCGGAAATGAAGACTGTGGACAAATGTCTGCTTGGTATGTTTTAAATGCAATGGGTTTTTATTCGTTTAATCCAGGAGATCCCACCTATTCGATTGGTCGTCCAATTTTTGATGAAGTAGAAATAAATTTACCAACAGGGAAGAAATTCATCATAAAAGCTAAAAACAACAGTCGTGAAAATAAATACATTCAAACTACTAAATTGAATGGGGAAAAATTAGAAACTTCCTTTTTTACGCACGAGCAATTAATAGCTGGAGGAAAAATAGAATTTAAAATGGGTAAGCAACCAAAGTAAAATATAATAGATCAATATTACCCTAAAAAAATCTCTAATAAAAAAATAAACATATTTAATAAAATTTATCATGTCAACTAACAAATCATACAGAAGTGCACTCATTTTTTTAACTACCCTATTTTTCCTTTGGGGTTTTATCACTGTTTTAGTAGATAGTTTAGTCCCAAGATTAAAAGATGTTTTTGAAATGTCATATGCCAAAACGGTTTTGGTTCAATTTGCATTTTTTACAGCATTTTTTGTGGTCTCAGTACCGGCAGGAGCTCTTTTGTCTAAAATCGGATATAGAAAAGGAATTGTTTTAGGTTTAATAATTATGGCTTTAGGCTGTTTACTTTTTTATCCAGCTGCCGAATACAGAAATTTTAATGTTTTTTTAATTGGCTACTTTACATTAGCTGGAGGGATTACTGTACTCCAAGTTGCTGCCAATCCTTACGTAGCTTTACTCGGTTCAGAAGAAGATGCTTCTAGTAGATTAAACCTATCACAGGCGTTTAATTCTTTAGGAACCACTATAGCGCCAATTGTGGGTGCATTATTCTTGTTGAGTGATTCCGTTAAGACCTCTGAAGAAATTAATCTATTGACAGCTTTAGAGAAAGTAGATTATTATTCAGCTGAGGCAGCAACAGTTCAAACACCATTTTTACTGATAGCTGCTTTTATTGGTATATTGGCATTAATTTTTGCTTTTATAAAATTACCCAAAGTGATGCAAGAAAGTCCTAAAGGTGGGTACTTGTCTTTGCTAAAAAATAAGTTGATGCTTATGGGGGCACTGGGTATTTTTGTTTACGTAGGAGCAGAAGTTGCAATTGGTAGTTTCTTAGTGAATTATTTTAGTGACATGAATTTAGCAGTCATTGTAATGGAGAATGAAATGATGATGAACATCGCTAATACGATCGCAAGTGTTTTTAATAAAACATTTTCTAATTCAGATCCGAAATCGTTGCTAGGAATTTTTATCATATTTTACTGGGGAGGTGCTATGATTGGTCGATTTATTGGAGCCTACCTAACGAAAATAATGGACGCTGGAAAGGTTTTGAGTATGTTTGCTTCATTGGCAATTCTTATGATATTAATATCTATTAATACGCAAGGATTGATTTCTATGTGGTCTATTCTAGCAGTAGGATTGTTTAATTCAATTATGTTTCCAACCATATTTACTTTAACCTTAGAAGGTTTAGGAGACCTTAAAGCTCAGGCATCAGGATTGCTTTGTATGGCAATTGTGGGTGGCGCAATTATTCCGTTCGCATTTGGCAGTTTGATAGATGGTTTTGGATTTAAAAAAGCGTTCATATTAACTGTGATTTGTTATGGCTATATCATGTATTATGGTAGATTAAAGAATAGGAAAACCTCTTAAATTTTAAAAAAAGTAAATAACGATATATGCTCACTGTATTTTTACATGTTTTAATTATTCTGACGTCTATTGTATCAAAAAACGATACTATAAAATCTCGTACAGAAAAAAAACCAAATGTTATCGTTTTTATTGCTGATGATTTTGGTTACGGATCAACCAATATTTATGGCGCACAAGAAGCATTAATAAAAACGCCAAACGTAAATAAATTAGCCAAAGAAGGCGTGAAATTTACAAATGCCTATACAACAGGTTCTGTTTGTACGCCCACAAGATATGCATTAATGACCGGTCAATATTCTTGGAGAACAAAACTTAAAAAAGGGGTTGTTAATATGAATGACCCAGCTCTAATTGATGTGAAAAGAAAAACATTACCAAAATATATGCAATCTTTAGGTTATAAGACAGCAATGGTTGGTAAATGGCATTTAGGATTTAAAGAAAAAAAGTTCAATAATTTATTAGGAAATATTTATCCTGCTCCAACAGATTATGGTTTAGACTATAGTTTTGCATTGCCTAATAATTTAGATGATGGGCATAAAGTTTATATAGAGAATAATAAAATTTATGGATTGCGTTCAGATAAAATTTCTCCTTACGGAAAATCATTTTATGGAAAACAATACAAAGGATATGATGCCCCGCAAAGAGTTACAGAGCAAGTAACAAATGATTTAACAAGCAAATCTATAGAGTGGATGAAAAGTTTGGATAAAGACCAGCCATTCTTTTTATACTATGCAGCAGCTGCAGTTCATCATCCTATTGTGCCTAGTCCACAAATGCGAGGTAAAAGTAATGCAGGTGCTTATGGAGATTTTATTCAAGATATAGACCGTTCTTTAGGAGATTTAATTGCATTTTTAGAAGAAAGGGGTCTTAGAGAAAACACCATTATCATTTTTGCGAGCGATAATGGAGGAGATATTCCTAGAAAGAAAAATCTTGTTATGCCAGAAAATTTTGCCATCAACAAAGGCTTACAAATTAATGGAAATTATAAAGGTGATAAACATACCATTTGGGATGGAGGTTTTAGAATTCCGTTTATTGTAAATCATCCAAAGAAAATAGGAGAAGATAAAACTTCTAATGTAACTGTCTCAACAATTGATATTTATGATTTTTTAGCAGATTATATTGGTAATAATAAAGGATTAGATTTTGAAGATGCACCAGATAGTTATAGCTTTAAAAAAGCTTTATTAAAGCCCAATAAATTTTACGAAAGACCTCCTTTGGTGCATAGAGATGCGCAAGGTAGAAAAGCAATTCGTTTTGAAGGGTGGAAATTCATTGAAGAAAAAAATAAAGACACAAAGAGAAAGATGAATGCTGAAATGCTTTTTAGCTTAACTAAAGATAAAAAGGAATCTACAAATCTTGCTAAAACAGAAACAGCTGTTGTTATCAAAGCAAAAGACTATTTATCTAAAGTTATAGTAAAGTCATCCAAAGAAATTTGGAAAAACAATTAAAATGAAAAATAAAGTAACATTACTAATTGTTGGTTGTTTGTTGTTGATGTTTAACTGCAGGTCTAAAAATGAATTTATAAATCAAACTAAAAACAAGAAGAAGCCAAATGTGTTGTTACTATTTTCTGATCAACACAACAAAAAAACAATGGGTTATGAAAATCATCCAGACGTCATTACTCCAAATTTAGATAAATTCTCAGAAGAATCTGTAGTCTTTGATAGAGCCTATGCCACAAGAGGTGTTTGTGTCCCCTCTAGAATGTCTTTAATGACAGGACTATACCCAAGAACACTGGGTTTAATGAATAACAATGAAGAAACTTCTGTGACAGAGAAAGCGACTTCATTAGCTAGTATTTTTAAATACAATGGTTACCAAACCTATGCTTTTGGCAAAAGACATTTAAAAGGTGGTGGAGATAAAGGCTGGGATGTTAAAAAAGAGGTACATCCTGAAGAAGGCGATACTGGAAACTATTTAAGCTGGGTGACAAAACAAGGCTATCAATCTGAATTTTCTTATGATTGGGCTGCAGAATTTGGAAAAGGTCCCAAAGGAAGTAAAGATGCGAACGCTAAAATACCTACAGCTGATTTAGGGACGCGTATTTCTAAATTACCATTTGGATATACGATGGAGGCTTACACTGCATTAGAAACCATTAATATGATTGATCAACAAAAAAATAGCGATACACCTTTCTTTTGTTTTTCTTCTTTTTATAGACCACATCAACCCTACACTCCTGTTAAGAAATTCATGGATATGTATACTGTTTCAGAATGGGGAAAGGGCACAAAATTAAAAAGCGGCATAAAAATGCCCGCTAGTTTTTACCAACCCACAAAAGATTTACCACCCTTATTACAATTCCAAAGAAATGGAGGAAACAAAGTATGGAACATGGATAAGGCTTTTAAAGACGAACAACTCTGGAGAGATTATATTGGAGCCTATTACGCCTTAGTCACAGAAGTAGATCATTACGTTGGTGAGATTTTACAAGCTTTAGACAAAGCAAACATCACTGAAGAAACAATCATTATTTATACCACAGATCATGGCGATTTTGTTGGGAACCATGGAATGGTAGAAAAAGCTGCTGCCGGTCATAATATTTATGAAGATATTTTAAACATTCCCCTAATGATTAGAATTCCAGGGAAAACACTTCAGGGAAAACATACTGCAGAACTGGTAACTTTGGTCGATATTATCCCTACCTTAATCGATGTTTTAGACTTAAAAACTCCCGGTTTAGAAAACAATTTTGAAGGCGTATCACTCGCTAAATTATTGCTTGAACAAAAACCATTGAACAGAGATTATATCGTATCAGAAAGTTGGTTTCAAGCGACCGTAATCGGTAAAAATGCAAAATTGGGTATTATGAAACCCAACCCCGTAAATCCTAAGCGAGATTATAGGGAATTTGGGGATATGTTTTTTGACAGAATAAACGACCCTTTAGAATTGAATAACGGAATTAATGATGAAAAAAATCAACAAAAAATAGCGAAACTTAGAGCGTTTTACGCCGATTTTAAAACACAAGTTTCCGGAATTGGAATGCAAGAAATAAGTAACAAAAATAAATAACCAATAATGACATTAAATACTTACAAAACCATTGGATTTATAGTCTTTTTATTAATAATTGGCACTAATAAATCAATTGCACAAAACACTAAAAAACCAAACATCATCTTTATTATGACAGATGATCAAAGTGCGGTTGTTCCTTTAGATTCAGAGAAAAGAATACAATCGCGTCCTTTCGGATTTAATGGTGATAAACAAGTACATACCCCCATTATAGATGATTTAGCAAAGAATGGAATGATTTTTAACAGCGCATATGTATCAAGCTCTGTATGTGTGCCAAGTAGATATACAATGCTAACTGGACGTTATGCAGGAAGATCAGAGGGCCCTTCTTTTATGAAAATGCATCCGAATGGCACAATGACAAGAGTAGAAAACAATACAGAAATAGAAAAAGACAAATCCAATTTACCAAGACTATTACAAGAAGTCGGTTACAAAACAGGGTTTGTAGGTAAAAGTCATATTGTAGAACACGATATTGTAAACAATAAAAAAAATTGGGAGAAAAATGGCTTCCAGACCTATGCTAAAAATGCAGATCCAAATGATCCATCAGTTTCTAAAAAAATGTTTGAAAACCATCAAAAATGGACAGAAGTAATTAAAGAATATGGCTTTGATTATGCGAACGCATTTTATGCAGGAAATTTAAGAGAACAGTATAATGATTCTTTGAATGTTCATAATGTAGAATGGAAAAATAAAGCGGCTTTAGAATTCATCGATGAAAATAAAAATGATCCTTTCTTTTTGTATTACAGTGAAACGGTTCCTCATGGTCCAGCACCCTATAATATGAAAAATGGGAACTACTTTAGAGGTTTAGATTCAAATCCAAAATTTACAGGACAAGGGTTGATCGATGCCGATTACTCCTATTTACCCACCAGAGAAGAAATTAAAGAAGAAATCAAAAATCTTGATAAAAAAGTAGCACATGCCTGGCTGCGATGGTTTGATCATGCGGTTGGTGCGGTTGTAGACAAACTAAAAGCAGAAGGTATTTATGAAAATACCATTATTATAATTACGTCCGATCATGGGAACTACAACGGGGGAAAAACGACCTTGTATGAAAGTGGAACAAAAGTTCCTTTAATGATGCATTGGCCAAATGGAATTAATCCGAACCAAGAGTATAACGAGTTGGTTCAAAATATTGATTTTACCCCTACTTTTTTAGATCTAGCAGGTATTAAATTAAAGAACGTAGAATCTACATTAGATGGTGTAAGCTTAAAAAAGGTATTAAAAGGAACTAAAAAACCCGTACATGATTATTTATTTTTTGAGCTTGGTTATGCAAGAAGTGTCATGACTAAAGATTGGAAATACATTTCTGTAAGATATGATAAACAAAAACAGAACAGAATAAACAAAGGCTTACCATTTAAAGGGTGGAAAGGTGCAGAACTTCAATACCCCTATTACACAAGAAATGGTCATTTGGGGAATATTGCATCCAAAAGCAGTGCTTTTTATTTTGATGCAGATCAAGTATTTGATTTAGTTACTGATCCTCGAGAAACTAAAAACATTTTTGAAGACAACAAAGAAAAAGCAGATGAACTTAAAAATTTACTGACAAAAAGTTTAAAGTTGTTCCCGAACCGCCCTTATGCAGAATTTGTAAATTAATATGAAAAAAACTATGAGATCAATCGGAGTTCTTTTGGCGTGCTGTTTTGTTTTAACTAGTGCTGCTCAAAAGACAATCGATACAATAGCGACAAAAGCAGGTGGATATGACATTCCTATTCGAATAAAACTACCAAAAAATACCAACGGGAAAAGCCCAGTATATTTCTTTGTGCATGGCGGTGGATGGAATGGCGGTACTGCAACAAATGTTCCACCAGCAAGATTGCCTTCAGATGCTAATTATCTAGCGAATCAATTAGGGGTTATTTATGTAGGATTGGCATATAGATGTAAAGGCAACAATGCAACATTTGCGGATGCTATAGAAGATTTAGAAGCGTCTGTTCAATGGTTTTTTGATAATGCTGACACCTACAATGCAGACCTTACAAGGATTGGTTTTGGAGGATCCTCAGCAGGCTCCACATTAGCAGCTATGATGGCTCAGAAATACAAGAGCTGTAAACTATTTGTGGGTGCAGAAGGCATGTATAATTTAGTAGAACATTCAGAAGAAAGATCAACGTTTCCTAGTCAAAAAGCAAGAGGATTATACGGATTAGTCACAGAAAAAGAAAGTAAAAAAGCATCTGCATTTTATAACTTAAGAAAAAATCCACCCAATACTTTATTGTTAAACGGGAAAAACGATGGCTTATGCCATTATACTCAAACAGAAAAATTTGCTGAACAAATCAAGAAAAAAGGCGGCAACGTAAAAGTGGTTTTGTACGATAAAATTAATCACACCTGTTTAAATGCGTCTTACCCAGAAGTACTAAAGAATAGTGTTTTAGAGATTGCCAACTTATTTATTGAAGCGTTTCAATTAGAAAATAAAAATAGGCGTCAAATAGAAGTTCTGTTGGATAAAAGGCTTCAGGGTATGTATCCTAAAGAAAATATTAATGAAAATGATGTTCTGGGCGCTTGGGAATTTAAAAATTTCATTATCACTTTAAATGAAAACGGGCAAGGGTCTCTCTTAAATTCTAAAAATAATAGTACAAAAAGATTTATATATACTTTAGAAAAAGATTCAATAACTTTTGAAGTGAATGGTAAGACTAAACAATTTTACATGCGAAAAAACAATAGCGTAATCTATGAATATAACTTTGCCGATGAACGATTTAAGTATAGAAGACTTAATTATAAGAAAGTAAGCTAAAACCGAAATGAAATACGTTTTAAAAATATTAATTGTAATCCTTATTCTTTGTAGTAAAATACAAGATACGGCTGCTCAAAATGCAGTTGTAAATGAAGCACCTAAAAATCTACTCTTTATTATTGTAGATCAGCAACGCTATGATGCCTTAAGTATTGCTGGAAACCCAATTGTGAAAACACCCAATTTAGACAGGCTTGCAAAACAAGGTGCCTATTTTAAAAATGCATACACGCCTGTGGCTGTTTGTGGACCAGCTAGATCCAGTATTTTAACAGGAACCACCATAAATACCAATGGTGTAAACACAAATAAAAAAACCTACAATTTCAATGATACCGCTGTAATGACCATGAAAACGTTTGATGAAATTCTTACAGAAAAAGGATATCATGCAGAATATTATGGAAAATGGCACGCCTTAACTTCGCACGCAGCGACTTATAAAAACCAAAATAAATATGCTAAAAATGGGAAGTATATGTTTGAGCATGGAGGCCAGAGCTATATGTACCAAGATTATTTAAACGATGTATTTCCAAAGAGAGAACCAAAATCTGGTGAATTATTAGACAACTTTACCAAAAGACCTTATACGCCAGATCCCTTAGATATCAATTACGGAAAAACATATGCAGAAGTTAAAAAAGAAAACAAAAAGTTATCACAACCAAATTTTCACGGAAAATCTTCGATTCCAAAAGAACACACCATCACTGCTTTTTATGCTAAAAAGACCATAGAGGCCCTAGAGCGTTTAAAAAACAAACCGTTTAGTATTACAACTTCTTTTCACTTTCCTCATGCACCCATGATCCCTTCTGCGCCATACTATGGCATGTATCCTGCAAAGGATATGAAAGTTCCAGAAAGTATCGATGATGACATGCAAAACTCTCCATACAAAAATGCCAATAGTAGAAAAAAATTAACACAGTTTGCGGATGAGGAGAAAATAAAATATATGATTTCCAATTATTATGGTTTGATCACAGAATTAGATCATTGGATGGGCAAAATTATGGACAAACTAGATGAAACTGGTTTAGCAGAAAATACGTTAATCATCTTTACAAGCGATCATGGAGAAATGTTGGGAGCACACGGAATGCGTGAAAAAAACGTGTTTTATGAAGAATCCTCTCACATTCCATTAATGATTAAAATGCCCACTGAAATTAAAAAAGAAACTACAGTAAATGGCTATGTATCTAATGTAGATTTATTTGCCACAATTATGGATTATTTAAAAATTGGAAAATATAAATCCGATGGCGAAAGTTTACGTGATTTGATAGAACATAAACAAACGAATCATGGCAGCTATGTGGTAACTGAATGGAATTATAGAGGGCCAACATCCCCTAATTATATGATCGTCAAAGACGGATGGAAATTAATGGTTCCGTATACTGAAGATTCTAAAGTTATAAATGCGATGTATCACTTAACTGAAGATCCGCATGAAATGAATAATCTTTTAGGAGAAAATCCGGAGAGAGGAAAATACGAGCAGAAAGCCGAAGAATTAAGAACAAATCTTTTAGAATGGTTAAAAAAAACTAACTCTATTCATTACCTTGGAGTTTCAAAAATAAAACTAATTTAATATAAATACAATGAAATTATATCCTTTACAATTCACACCACTTTATAAATATAGAATTTGGGGTGGAGAAAAATTAAAAACAAAACTAAACAAACACTATACTGAAGAGAATATTGGAGAGTCTTGGGAAATTTCAGATGTTTCTGGCGATGAAACTATGGTTGAAAAAGGCGTTTTAAAAGGAAAAACATTACGAGATCTAACCAGAGCGTTTAAAGGTGATTTTGTCGGTAAAGCGGTTTATGAAAAATTCGGAGAAGAATTTCCTTTATTGATTAAATTTATTGATGCAAAGACCCCTTTATCTATACAAGTACATCCAAGTAATGAGGTCGCAAAAGAGCGCCATAACTCTTTTGGTAAAAATGAAATGTGGTATGTAATGCAAGCGGATACCGATGCAGAATTAATTGTAGGCTTTGATGAAAAAATTAATTCGGATAGCTACAAAACACATTTAGAAACGAATACAATTCTGGATGTAATGCATCATGAAACTGTACAAAAAGGAGATACTTTTTACATTCCAACGGGACGTGTACATGCTATTGGCGCAGGGGTTTTGTTAGCAGAAATACAGCAAACATCAGATGTCACCTATCGTATTTATGACTATGATAGAGTGGATTCAAAAACAGGTACAAAAAGAGAATTGCATAACGAATTGGCAATTGATGTCATCGATTATGAAGTGCATGATACTTATAAAACGGATTATTCTATAGAAAAGAATGTGTCCAATACATTGGTGCATTCACCCTATTTTAGAACTAATATTTTAGACATCAGTTCAACAGTAGAAAAAGATTATTCCGCCATAGATTCTTTTATTATTTACATGTGTGTAGAGGGTACCGTTAATGTTATTTCTGAAGGCGAAACCTACACAATAAATAATGGTGAAACGTTATTAGTACCAGCAACTTTAAATAACATTACTTTAAAAGCAGATAATTCAAAAGTTTTGGAAGTTTATTATTAATAAATAGTGCTTAGTTAATTCAATATTAATAGTGAATTAATGTCATCCTCTTTTATTTGAATAAAATTATAAATTAAACAAAATGAAAAAAATAATTGTAATACTTCTTCTTTTGACTGTGTCCGTCGCTAAGGCTCAAAAAAATCCAAAAGCTGTAGCATTAGCAGATAAGCTATCTAATGTTATGGAGTTTGATGAAGATCAAAACACAATGCTTCTAGAATTAATTCTAGATAGAAACAACAAGAAAAGAGCTTTAAGAAAAGAACACGAAGATGATAAGGACACTTTTGAGGTAAAAGCAAAAGAGGTAGAAAAAGCATACAACAAAGACCTAAAAAAGTTAGCTGGTATAGAAAAATTTAAGCTTTTAGTTGCCTATAGAAAAGCGAAAAGAGCTGCAAAAAAATAAATTAATTTTATAGTTTCTGCCCCATAATTAATTGTTTATTAATCAATAATTAAGCCATTGTTGTTTTATTTGTTCTATAACAGATTATAATAAAAATGGTTAAAGATTATTTAATAGTACTCCTATCGGTTTTAAGTTTTACAACTTCCTTTGCTCAAGAAACTGATGACAATACCAAATACATAGATCCAACCATTGGTAATGTATCTCGCTTTCTGGTGCCAACATACCCAACCATTCATTTGCCCAATCAAATGCTGAGAATGTTTCCTGTAAAACAGGATTATATTTCAGACATGGTGCAAGCATTTCCTTTTCAAGTACCCGCACACAGACGACAAGGAATTCTACAAATGAAAACAACATTAGGAGACGTGAATAACAATTCCTGGAATAAAGGGATGGCTATCGATCACGATTTAGAAATAGTACATCCATGGTTATATTCAACGTATTTAATAGAAGATGACATTAAAGTTAGCTTTACCCCTTCTAAAAAATCGGCAATTTATAAAGTAGATTTTCCAGAAGGAACACAAAAAAACTTTTTAATAAAAGGCACGAAAGAGATGCAGTTTTCCAAAAGTGAAAATTCATTTACCATTCAAGAAAAAAGAAGCAAACCAACGAGAGGAGAACAGGCCGTTATAAATACGATAACCATTTATGTATATGGTGAGTTCGTTGATGAAAATAACAAACCTATAGAAAATATCAACTATATATTTAGTAACACTAAACTACAAATTTCTGCAACAGAGAACGCAGCATCAACCTTGCTCATAAAATATGCTATTTCTTATGTGAGTGCTGCACAAGCGAAAGAAAACTTCAATAAAGAAATTAAAAAGAAAACGTTTGAGGATGTTTCAAAAGAAGGAAAAAAAACTTGGGATCAGGTAACGAATCAAATTCAAGTTGAGGGTGGAACAACGGCTCAAAAAAGAACGTTCTACACATCACTATACAGAACGTATGAACGCATGGTGGATGTCAATGAATATGGGCACTATTATAGTGGTTATGACAAAAAAGTACATAAAAGCAAGCGTCCCTTTTATGTAGATGATTGGGTTTGGGATACCTATTTAGCACAACATCCGTTACGGACTATTTTAAATCCAGCCTTAGAAAACGAAATGCTGAACTCGTACACCTTAATGTATGAACAAAGTGGTTGGATGCCCACATTCCCTCAGGTGTATGGAAATCATTTGTGTATGAATGCCTACCATTCGTCTGCTATTTTTATTGACGGCTACAGAAAAGGATTGAAAAACTATGATGTAGAAAAAGCATATGAAGGCATCAAAAAAAACCTAATGGAAGGCACCTTTATTCCTTGGAGGCAAGGAAATCCAAGAGGCACTTTAGATGATTTTTATCACGAAAACGGCTATTTTCCATCCCTTAAAATAGGAGAACAAGAAACGGTTGCAAATGTAGATGGTTTTGAAAAAAGACAGCCTGTTGCTGTAACTTTAGGAGTCAGTTATGATTTTTGGGCGGTGTCCGAATTTGCAAAAGAATTAGGTGAAACAGACGACTATTCAGAACTATCCCCAAAAGGAAACGATTATAAAAATTTATGGCATTCTGAAAAAAGGTTGTTTATGCCAAAAGATGCCGAAGGAAATTGGGTGAATATCAATCCAAAACTAGATGGTGGAAAAGGCTATAGAGAGTACTATGACGAAAATAATGGGTGGACCTTTGCTTGGTCTGTGCAACATGACATTGCAGGACTGACCAATTTGTTAGGCGGTAAACAGGCCGCAGAAACTAGATTAGATCAATTATTTAGAGAAAGTTTGGGCATCAGAAAGAGTGATTTTTTCGTTAATGGTTCTAATTCTACGGGAATGGTGGGGCAATTTTCAATGGGGAATGAGCCTTCTTTTCATATTCCATATTTATATAACTATTTTGGTGCGCCTTGGAAAACCCAAAAACGTACACGCTTCTTGTTAGACGTTTGGTTTAAAGACAACATTTTTGGAATTCCTGGTGATGAAGATGGTGGTGGAATGACCGCTTTTGTAGTGTTCACCTCAATGGGAATCTATCCAGTGACACCAGGCCTACCTTATTATAATATTACAAGTCCAATTTTCGAAAAAATAGCCATAAAACTTCAGAATGGAAATACGTTTACTGTCTTAGCGGAAGGTTCTAGTAAAAGAAAAAAATACATTCAGAAAGCATTTATCAACGGAAAAGAGATTTTCGCACCTTTTATTTCACATCAACAAATTATGGATGGCGCCACTTTAAAATTAAACTTGGGTGAATTGCCCAACAAAGAATGGGGTAAAGACGCCGTAATGCCTAAATAAAAAACAAACTAAATGAAAATAATTAGTAATAAACTTACAGTATGCATTGTGTTTTCTTTTTTAATGCTAAATAGTAATGCAATAAAGGCACAAGAAAAATTACCGTATCAAAATTCAAAGTTAAAAATAGAAGAACGAATCAACGATTTGTTGCCTAGAATGACTTTAGAAGAAAAAGTTAACTATGTCACAGGAGGTATTTTAAGCAATAATCAAGAATCTATTAATGGCATTGAAAGATTATCAATTCCTGATTTTGTAATTGCACACGGTCCTTTTGGTATGAAAATGAGAAGAAGAAATAAAAATGGAGGCATCACTGTAGATGCAGGTACTTATTTCCCTGTTTCTATTGCTATGGCTGCAACTTGGGATGTAGATAAAGTAAAAAAAATCACTTCTACTATTGGTAAAGAAATGAATGCTGTAGGCGCAATGTCTAATGCAGGACCTGCGATGAATATTATTAGAGACCCAAGAACAGGTAGAAGTTTTGAGTATTTTACAGAAGATCCCTTTTTAAACGGACAAATAGCAGCTGCTTACACAAAAGGAATTCAAAGCGAAAAAATTGCAGCAATACTGAAACACTATATCGTTAACAATCAAGAATTAAATAGACACAAAGTAGATGTTCAGGTTAGTGAAAGAGCGTTAAGAGAAATTTATTTTCCAGGTTTTGAAACTGCTATAAAAGATGCTGATGCC
>Ga0209632_10000138_pt1 | contig 73370 bp, 74 predicted proteins | sample COG_10_FD_184754 | JGI IMG/M metagenome (GOLD analysis project Ga0209632, IMG submission 184754) | Pelagic Microbial community sample from North Sea - COGITO 998_met_10 (SPAdes) (version 2) | ecosystem: Environmental > Aquatic > Marine > Neritic zone/Coastal water | place: Helgoland, sampling...
CGGCGAAGAGGAGGAAGAAGAAGTGGAAGAATCCGGCGAAGAGGAGGAAGAAGAAGTGGAAGAATCCGGCGAAGAGGAGGAAGAAGAAGTTGAAGAATCAGGTGAAGATGAAGAAGTTGAAGAATCAGGCGAAGATGAAGAAGTTGAAGAAGTTGAAGAATCAGGCGAAGATGAAGAAGTTGAAGAATCAGGCGAAGATGAGGAGGAGGAAGAAGTGTTTGAAATGGCGATTAAAGGTACATCTTATTATGTTACAAATGAAACGAATGGTATAATTTATACAATTGTCGATAATGAAGATATTGGTAATGAAATAGGTAAGTTTGTAAATGGTAAGCCAGTATTCAACAAAAATTAGTTATGTAAATAATATAAATATAAGTAATTATCTATTATATTATGCGTTCACATAAAAGTTATTTGAATCAAGCAAATGCTTTACGAAGCTATTTTTTAATGATTGAAAATAGAAATACAACTGGTTATGAAACCAAATGTAAATTGTTACACAGATTAGTTGCAATTCATAATAGAGTAGGTAAATATACACGTGCTTTAGAATTTTTAGATAAGCTAAATACAATATATTCTACAAATGATTCTCAATCACATAGACATTTGCATACACTAGGCTTAATTGCAACTATTCATAGTAAGGTACAAAATGAAATCAAAAATAACAAATATAATAAACAACAAACGAAAGAAAAACAAAAACTGGCTACAAATAATAACAAACAAAAACTGGCTACAAATAATAACAAACAAAAACTGGCTACAAATAATAACAAACAAAACTGGTAAATTCACTATTATAAGCACACAAAAATAATAATTATTATATTATTATTTTTATACTTTTCTTTTTTTTTTATAACAAAATTCTAGCTCATTTAATTCTCTTAATGATTCAAAACCATCCACAATATAATGATTTATAATTTCATCATCTACTTCATCACTACATGATTTATATGCATCACGAATATTATTCATTAAATAATTTCCAGCTAATTTTTTTGTGTGATGTTTATGTATCTTTTTATAGGTAATATTATTTGTTATATAATTATTATTCCAATTACCATATTGATAACCTAATCTGTTGCATATCCTTAATTTATTTCTATAAAGAACTTTTACTAATGTTTTATTATTCATATAATATTATATAATTATACTTTATATTTTTTTTTGGTATATTTATTACGATTACGTCTTGCTTTCTTTGTTCCACCAGAGATGGTTTCCGTTTTTAATTTCTCATGATTAATCATATTGGTAACTAAAATTGAATACAAGTCATTTATTTCTATTTCGCGATTAATTAATGATAATAATTTATTAGATGCATCACTTTTTACTTCATACGTATTTTTACGTTCTTCTAATAGAACTTTTCTTGTTTTTATATCACCATCTAGCGTAATCATGTAATTCAATGTTTTATTATTTTTGTATATCATATCTTGATTCCATAAATTAATAATACGATATAATTCACTGGAAAATTTATTATCAGTGTATTCATTGATAAAATCTAACAATTTATTAATATTCATACCTGATATTTGATTATCTATATATTTTTTCTGTAATAACTCTATTTTTGACAGGATTGCTTCTTTATCTTTTAAAATATGAGATGAAAAGTTAGACGATAATGCTTCGCTGTTTTTAAAATTTTCTGTAGTTTTCCCACTATTTAATAATTTATTAGATATTTTTGTACGGGTTTCTGTTAATTCTTGTTTAGCAAAATTATTTTCAATAGATGATTCAATGTCTTTTAAAGAAAACATTTTACGATTCTTATCTACAGCCCATTTATTTCCTTTATGTTTTGATTCTTGTATTAAATATTCTAATTGATTACCTAGATGTTCACCCATAAAAGGACAATATATAGAATTTACATTATCATCTGTTATTTCACCATCTATCAAATCAAACATAAAATATACTTCTCTTGTCGGCTTGTTTGTTTCACCGATATTAATATACGAAATTCCCACGTTTGATAATTCTAACAAATTATCATATTTTACATTTTCATTTTTTATGTATTTCGTATACAATGCATCCATAAACGTATAAAAATTTGTAGCTACTTCATGAGTATCTTTTCCATATACGCCATTTATTAAATTTTGCAACTCTATGTTAGATGTTTCACGTAATGGACTTTTATAACCACTCATTAATGTTGCAAATTTTCTAATAACTATAGCGGAGTCTTTTTGACTTTCTGTTATTGTTTGTTTAAAATATTTTGTTGCTTTCTCTATTTTCTTATCTAATTCTATTAGGTCTTTAAATATTTTTTCTATCTCTTCATGTATTTTTTTTATTTTTTCACGATTGGTTTTTGGACGTTGATTAATATATATTAGTTTTTCACCGGTAGAAATAATCCAATTATTCCTTATATTAATATATTCTTGTAATTTTTGTTTATTATAATCATTATTTACCAATTCATATAATTTATTAAATCCAGTATCTTCCTTTGTTCTCTCTTTATTCTCTGGATTGTATTCATTATCTAATCTGTTCACTTCGGTCTTTAGTTTATCAAATTCATTTTTAATTTTTTCTTCATAGTCTTTCTTTTGATCATCCGGATTTTTATATTTATTCGTACTATACATTTGTTCATCTGCCCATTTTTTAAATTTAATATACTCTGTAATTATCTTACGATAGTGTGGATGATTTAATATATCATTTAACCATACAGTTTTCTTTATCGTATACTTATTGCTATTAATATTCAAATAAGAAAAATAATGTTTTTGGAATGGATTAAACCAAAATGGCCTGGTTGTTTGTGTATCTTGTAAATAATTATGTGATGTTTGAATATCATTAATAACAGGAAATTTCGTTGGAAATAATACTTCCATCATAGTCATTATATTTCTACGTGTTCGTTTTTCAAGAATTTTATGGTAAGTATCAGAATCACCATCATTCATATCTTCGTTGTTAAGATATGGTTGTAATATTTCTACGAATTTTGATGAATTAAAAAAGAAATTGATACGTTCATTATAGGTTAAATCACGTAAAATATCTAGTGGATATTCAATATCTACAGTAAATTTTGGATAATCATCTAATGCTAATTTTTCGGTTTCTTCATCTGGTGAATCAACTGGCACTAACATACTACGTTTAAAATCTACAATTTGATTTTTACTGGAAATATTTGTATAAATTTTTATAACTAAACTTTCTATTGCAAAATCAAGTCTGTCTTCCATATACTACTCTAATTATATTATATGCATAATTTATTCCATATAATATAAACTATTTATTTCAAATCTTGAAACTTTCCAATTCAACTTCTTTCTTTTGTTCTTTTGCTTTTTCCAGAACCTTTTTGGCTTTTGTTATTTCTTCTTCTGTTATATTTTCCATATTTTCATTTTCTTCTAACATAGTCAAATGATGGTCTTTGAATTCCTCTGGTAATATACAAAAGAAACTCTCTTCATCCAACAAAAAATCACTAATTATTATAAAACATAACATTATAAAGAATGCTATATAAATATCACGTGTACCCATCCAAGCAATAGTAAAAACTAACACATATTTACTAAATGTATATTTTAAATAGGATTCCATCGTTTTACTTAATTTAATATTCACAAATTTTGATACTATATTCAATGTTATAATCATTATACCTGCAAATATTTTACTATTATTTATTACTTGTATCTGCTCATGAAAATGACCCAAAAATGTATTTGATTTACTCTTTTTTTCTACCATATATACTTTTAATATATTTTATACCAAATTATTATAATGGTAAATAAATATATTAATTTACAACAGCTTGTACTTGTTCAAAGACAATACAAATTACTACAATCATCAATGAAATCCACCAAAAAGTTAATGTATAATAGAAAAATTATTGTATATAAAACTCCAATGAAAGATATTATTATATATAATTCAAAAAACAATGACTTTACTTTTCATCACGAGAAAATTTAGAAAATAATTCCTTTTCATGTGTTAATTTATCACCTATAGAAAAATCACATCCATTATCGCATATATTACACTCACCCTTATTCATTTTTATATTAGGAAATACATGACTTACCATGTCTTGCTTTACTAACATATTTTTATGTACCAATTCCTTACCTCTACAATTCTCTTTTCTAAATTGGTCTTTCGTTGTAAACCCTTCTGTAGCTTCTGCATCTTCGTTACCATCAACGCTATCATCATTCTCTTTTGTTGGATATACATCAGCTAAAATTGACATATTCTCTTGTAATTGAGATGTTTTATTATCACCACCTTGTATCTCTTCTACTGTATGTTCCGTTTCACGAGCTTTAGGATTACTGATTTTAGCTGATTCAAAGTTTTCAAACAGCTTGTTCATAATATCATCAGTATTTAGCATATTTTCTACATAATCACTTTGATAGTAAATTATTATTAATAAACATATTACCAAACCTACATATTTATCTAAATGTGTATAAAACATGATTATTAACAATGCAACCACTTTTCCTAAAATAGAATAACTAAAATTTACAAATGTATTTGAACATGACAATAATAATACTATCAAAATTATTGGAATGAATTGCGATACGACTGATTTCATTATATATATTTATGTATCATTTTTTTCAACAATTGTGTTATTCTATTTTGAATTAATATCTAACTATTTTTTAAGTATTAAATAATTAAATGTCATTAGTATCATACGCTAGTCCATGGAACAATGAAGAAACTTCTTCTAATAAAAAAAGAACATCTACGATGAGAAAAACGTATAAAAGACAACCCATTAACAATGATGATAATTTTGATAATCAAACTGAAGCATTTACTGAATACTCTGAAAGTCCTCCTCCACAAAAAAATGCACAAAATGATATTCAACCTTCTTTAGAAGATATGCAAAATTTACATGAATCTAAAACATCTAGAGTCAATGACCTTTTAAACCAAATGGGTAATACATCTATTGAAAACAACAAAATGGGTGAGTTTAAACCCATATCGCCACCCACACTTAATGTCAAAAAAGATATGGATAAAGAACCTTCATCTAGACAATATGTACCCACTGCACCTTCTTACCATGCTGCTTCAAATTCTATGAAATCCACACCTGAACAAATGCAACAATATAAAGCGAATGACCATTCTGCTGAAATTTATGGTAATTATAACAAGAGTTATGACCGCATTAAAAATAAAGGTGCACAACCCTATTATTCTAATATGGGTATCGGTAATGGTAACGGGTTAGACGACAAAATGATGGAAAAAATTAACTACATGATTCATTTGTTAGAAGAACAACAACATGAAAAAACCAATAATATCACCGAAGAATTCTTGTTATACACGTTCTTGGGTGTCTTTGTTATTTATGTCGTGGACTCTTTTGCCCGCACCGGCAAGTATATTAGATAATATAATTACAAATTTTTTAATTATATTAATTTATTTTTTACTCTTTTTACATCTTTTTTTTGTTTTTCTATTTGATTTTAATCGTAATCTTCTTGATTTTTTTCCACCAGTTGCATTTTTCGGTCCACCAAATGGTATACCTGGAAAACTTGTTTTTAGATTATTGTTATAATATTTAATATATTCATCAAAATTTTTATACGTTCCAGGTGCAATCTCATTCATTTGCTTTATTAGTTTATTTTTCTCTTCTATATTGTTATTATTATATAGTTTAATAAATTTCTCTTTTGCAATACCAGCACTTCGGGGTGATTTTCTAGAAATTGGGGGTCCGTCTATTTGGTTTATAATACTTTCAAACTCTTTTATTATTTTATTTATTTCGGTTGGATTTATTTGAATTTGGTCTTGAATTCTTTTTTTTTGAGCACTTATTGCTTTTCCTTTAGTTTTATTTGTAATTTTTTTTTTCATATCTCTTATTGATTCTGCAATCATGCGAGTAGGTGTTTTACCACACAGTGTTGTATAATTATCTATTAAACTATTAATTAATCTCATATTACTTTCTATTCTTTCTTTATTGTTTGAGTTTGTAATGCTACGTAATATATTATCTTTCTCGTGTTGCAATTTATAACTTCTTATAAGACCAATCATTTGTTGTCCATCTTCTATATTAATATTATTTTTATTAATTACATTTCTTAAATTACTTAAATAATCTTCTATTGATTCAGTATATTTATTTGCAGTTTTTCTTAAATTATTATTACTCTTTACTTGGTTACATGTATGATGTGAATATGCAAATTCTATTAAATTAATTTTTATTAAACATATAAATTTTGCTATATGTTCTTCTTCATTATTTTCTTCTTTAAAAATATCACATAAAGAATTTAACGCATCATTAATGTTGTTCTCTTCTGTTTCGTTACAATTAATACTATTATATACTTGTAATAATAACTCATTTGAATCAGGATTATTTATAAAATATTCCCATTTACCGAACAAAATCTTATATTCTTCTCTATTAATTATATTATGAACTTTACCGTAAAATTCTATAGCTGGTAATTTATGCTCTATTTCTGGTTTTAGACCCTTATTGAATGTTAAATTGACAAATTCTTTATCTTTATTCACTAATTTACCACCACATAAATAGCAACAATGTTCATCTTTAAATGTTTCACCCTCTATGTAATTACCCCAAATTCTACTCATTTGTTCATTTGTACTCTTACCTTCTTCTACTGCTGCACGAATGTTATCAAAATTTATTTCTTTATTATATCTGGCGTCTAATATTGTTTTTACTGTGTCTTGTCTGTTCTTATGTTCTATTTTTCTAATAACGTTATTCTTATGTATTTCTTTAATAGTGTCCTCCATCATAGTTGCAGTTGACATACAAGATTCGGTTGTTATTTGGCTATTTTCATTATCACTTTGACTGCATTCATTAGATTTAGCTTCGTGTTGTTTCAATATTTGTTTGTCGTTCGTTGCTTCTTTCTTAGCTTTTTTTTTTTGTAGTTCATAAATATTACGTAGTTTTACGTATTCTTCTTTTTTTAATTCTTTTTCATAGATGTTTTTTAATTCTTCTTCACTGTATTTTTCTAAATCTTCAACAGACATATTATCAATTTCCTCTGTCTCATTTGTAATTTGTTTTATTTTTTTATCTAATTCTTCACTGTATTCTTCTTGGGTTATCTCTTCATCTAAATCATGATTTAATTCATCTGCTCCTTTAAAAAAATCAAGTCCTTCATATACATGACTATCTTGAGATTCACTATATTTATCATCTTGAGATTCAGATTCTAAGTCATGAGCTAAACTAGTTGGTTGTTCTATACTTTTTTTTTTTATCATTTCATCTATTTGTTTTATGCTTGCTTTTGCTTGTTGTTTTTTTGTTATCAATTCTTCTATAGATAAAGCATCATAATTTATTGCAATTCCCGGATTATTATTTAAGGCTAGACCCGATGGTTTTTCAAAATCTAATTTTTGTGGGTTGCTTAGAGTATTTCTACTAGAATACTTGTATTTGTAACTATCACCAGGTGAACCTGTTGGAATTGCATAAGATGCAGTTGAACCGGGTGATGATATTGATGACATTGATGGTGAAGCATGCAAATTTGTTTTTTGAGACTTTTTTATTGATGGGGAATTTTGGTCTGATGAATCACTCACATAATCACGAGATTGAGCACATTCTACATGGCTTTCCATAATATGATTTTAACTATATAATATAATCATATTATGATATTATAATATTACACTAAATAGTTGGGATTTTTATTACACCTTTGGGTGATGATTTTTTTGGTGTATCAAACATACCGTCTATAACATCATAATCGTCACCATAATTTATTGGTGGCGTTTTTGGTGGCGTTTTTGGTGGTGTTTTTAAAAAATAATTCAAATCATGAAACAAATTTTGTGGACTTGTTGTAGGGCTATTGGGCATATCACCTGATAATATATCAATTTCTCGTTTACTATTATATTTTCTATCACTAAATGGATAAGCACTTTGGTTTCCATCTGGACCAATAAAAGTAAATGATGATGCTACTGGTGATGATAAACTTGCGTTATTTTCCCGTTTATGTTTATGGTTATTTTTTCTTTGGTCTGCACGGTTATTTCGTCTTTGGTCTGCAATAAGTTTTTTATGTTTATTATATAATTTATAAAATTCTGTATCGTTTAAATATTTACTATCATTAGGGTCAGATAATTGTTCATTAGTATAATGTGTGTTCTCTTTTGAAGTTAGTGCTCTTACTCCAAATTTTTCAGCTATCTGTTGTTCAGTATTAGCATAATTATTATATTGTCTAATTCTATTTATTATCGCTGTTTTTCTATGTTGGTTATCTTGGGTTCGCATTGCCGCTTGTTGTGCAGATTGTTGTTTTAGTGTTTTAACTACTTTTTTGGGTTTTACATTTGTACTTTTTGTACCACCTCTTTTCTTTGTTTGTCGTTTTCTACCGGATGTATTATGATATTTCATTGTATATATATTGCATCTAAATAAAGATTTATTATTATGAATAGAAAATAGTTAAATATTATTTTTAATAATATAACAAAATGGAGGTAGCTTGTGGTGTAATGTATGACAATACAGGTAATATTTTAATGGGACTACGATGTGAACAAGGACCAAATCCAAACTATTGGGAATTTCCGGGTGGTCAACAAGAAGATAATGAAACACTGGAAGAATGTTTACATCGCGAATGGAAAGAAGAATTAAATTTAAAAATAAAAATTGATAAAAAAATAACAACTACTTCTTATAACGATATACATTGTCATTTTTTTGTTGGAAAAATCATAGATATGGAGAACCTACATATAAATGTACATCAATATATTGGATTTTACAATAAAAATCAAATATATAAGATGCGGTTATTTGAAGGCGATAAAGAAGTTCTTGATTTATTAGAATAATAAAAAGCATCTTGTTGAATCAATTGGAGAACTTGGATACACATAATTATAACTATAATATGATGTTTCTATTGAATATAACGACTGTTTACCTCGACACCAATATTCATGTAGAATTTTGTTATGACCTATGTTCTCTATTGTTATCATCTTATAATCAGCGTTTATATGTATTATTTGACGTAATACATGTAAAAACCCCATATAAAATAAATGATTATTATTACTGTTTTGTACACTGCATATTAGTGATAATGTCTTCGCTTCTTTTTCATCATAATGACGTTTCATATCTTTTACAAAATAAAATCCTAAGATATCTTCACCTTGTTGTAAACAATAAATGTATAGTAACTTTTCTTTCATTTGTGAGAGAATATTTCCAATGTCAGAGAGAACCATGATATCAAACAACATAGTTTTTGTTTCAAATACGCTATTTACGGTGAAAAAATCCATAAAAATTTCCATATTATTGGTTCTCAATTCTTTTACACTATAATTGGAATCCATTCTTGAAACTTTTTTATTTGGTATTGTGTAAAAATACGTGTTATATGTGATTAATGGACGAATTCCGGAAAAAGGTTCTCCATCCTTCTTTATCAAACTACATGATATTTTTTTATTATACATTCTTTGGTTAAAATCATGTGTTTGTAACAAATTTCTACTCACTTTTATATGGTCATGTTCTCTATGTACACATAAATTATCTATAAAATATATCAAAACTTTATTATACGCATTGTCTTTGTTTACTGAACGAACATACATAGTTACTGACCGTGATGTTATACAACCCACTAATTTTTCTGTACTAATTAGTTCAATACCTTCATTGCTTTCCTTTGGTTTCAGTTCATAATTTGGTAATTTGTATGTTGAAATAAAGGACGGTTGATTTTGTCCTGTTAACATAGCATATATATCATTGGGTTGAATAATATAATCAATATATTCACTGGACAAGTAATGACACTGTATTAAATCCGTTATTTCTTTGATAGTTTGAGAACATTCATCAATATGACGAGTTTTTATTAAAATATCATTAAAATACTTGGTTTTATAAGGACCATTTTGTTGTATTATAAAAGGTTCTCTATAACAAGAACGAATATAATCATAAGTATGAAAAACCGGTTGGTTATTCCAAAATGGATATTTTATTTTGATAATAGCCAACACGATTATATAGAAAACGATTACAAATACCAAAATATATTGAAATATCATAATTAATATATTTTGCGAAAAGTGTTTGGATTATATAACGATTTGTTATAAAGGTCTTTCTAAAATATACAAATATTGGTTTTTATCACCATTACTACTTTGCATATCTACTTTTCCTTTTACAATAAATCCATTTTTACTGGCGGTTTTAATAATATGGTCAATTGATTCCATGTATAACTTAAATTCATTTTGACGGATATGATTTGTTTCCATATCAATAAATGTTTCGTTAAATTGAGAACTTTGTTGATTATTATCTTTTGGAATAATACAAGAACATTTATACTCATAATCACTAAACATTGCAGTGCTAGTTATCTTTCGTTGAGAACCTGTACTTTTTTCTTCGTTATAAGTTTCATTATAAGGTATCATATTCGTGAATTTATCGGTATCAACTAAATGTAATACTAAATATGTATTTGGCTTCATCCAGAAATAACAATTACGGAAAAATTGGGTCTTATTATCTATGCTATATATAGTAAAATAACTACATAATATATGTGTAAATGTAGACTTCTCAAATTGCATTGAATCCAATACATCACCATATATATATTCAGAATCCGGGTAAGATAATTGTGCATATGTCAACATATCTTTTGATTTATCTATACCATATGCATCATATCCAGCTTCATTCAATTCGTTTACTATATATCCAGTACCACAACCCACATCCAATAATGTACTATGTTCAGTTGAAGGCTCGGTCATTTTTATAATATTAATTAGCTCTTTTTGAGAACGTTTTGTTGTATTATGTAAAGAATCATAAATATCTGCATAAAATTGGTCATTTGCATTTTCATTTTGTTTACAAACAAATTGTTCCTTTTGTGTAAAGCCATCACGTATAACAGGATTTTGCATTTGTTTTGAAATTATTACCAACAATAATATGATACCAATTATGAGAACTAATCGTAAAAAATATAAATTAGGATTATTTGATGTAAATATGTTGTATAATGATTGAAACATTTATTATATAGTAGGATATATAATAAATTGACACAATAATATAGGCTTATTGATTTCTTAATTGGGTTCTTGTATGATTAAAGAAGCGGTCCACTCCAACATCTGTGTTTACTAAATTTGGGTGTACCCCCGTATTAAATTGTTGTTCTGTAAATAAATCTGGATGTGGTTGATTTGATGGTGCTGATACAACAGTTACTTTATATAAATCACTATTTGATGATGGGACATAAACCGATTGACTTGCACCACGCTGTAATCCAAATGATTGATTACGTAATACCGTTTCTACATCTATGTTTTGTAAAAAACCGGAAGATGGTGCACCATCATTGCCTGGACTAAAATTTGTAGAATTTTTATAGAGAGGATATGGTAATGATGATTCTACGGAATGACGTGCATTTTTCACCATTGGAAAAATTGTTTGTTTTGTTTGTACTGCTCTAGGTGCAAAATGGGGCTCTAATGGACTATCAGCATAATTACGACTACTAATACGATTATTTAATTCATCTACACGTTCATTTTGACCATATAATACACCCGATGGAACTCCATGTATATTTTGATTATCTTGTAAATTCATATTTCAACTAAACTATATACAGTAATGGATATTTTATTTTACAATAGGTTGATTCTCATAAATATTATACATACTACATGCTGATAAATTTACCATATTATGTTGCACTTGTAATGCTGTAACATAATATGGCAGAAATTCAGGCTGATATCATTATTATTATATTATAATAATGATTTTTTATGTGTTTTTTTGAAATAATACACAATAACCGATTGTAAATTGGTTTACATTGCTTAACATTTCTGTCATTTTTTCAGGTGTATTATACTCGTCTAATTGGTTTGAAATAAGGTCAGACATATGCAATGTATAGTTGTATAAAAATTGTTTTATTTGATTATATGCGGTTTGTAAGGTATTATTTTCTTGAATTATGGGATGAACATGTTGTAAACATCTTTGTATTTCTTGATTTTGTAATAGAAAAATATCTCCTTGACTTTTAAATGCTGTTATATCCAAATCATACTTTTCTTTCAAATAATTATAAAAAAACGGAGAAAATCCTGCATAAAAATGATAAGGTTCTTGATGAATTCCTGACGTAAATGGTGCAGTTATCAAAATATTTCCTCCGGGTTTACATAAACGTACAAACTCTTCCATTGCTTTTATTGGCTCAGGTATATGTTCAAATACTTCTGTACAAATTATAAAATCATATTCATTATCTGGCATTGGTATTGCACCGATTGGTGAATATATATCATGTTGTTTTTCTGCGATTTCTCCACGAAATACATCAGTTATATTACTATTCCCATCAAACTCATGACTTGTATAATTACAATGTTTAAAATAATTTTTATACGGTTTTGCACCCGAACTTACATCTAATACTTTACTATCGTTCGGTATATTAGTTGCGTGTTCTTTTACAAATTCATCTCGTAACTGTGGATTGAAATTTCTATTACCTACATGTTTTGAAAATTGTTGCAATAATTGTTCCATATTATTAATTAATACTATTGTATATTATACAATATAGAGTTTATATTATTATATAATCTATATAATGCAAAATTACTCTGATAGTCCTTATAAAGAGATTCCTACTGAATTATTACCAAAATATACTATGAATAATCAAATTCCTATATTTGATTGGTGGATTGATAATAGAAAAAATGATAATATTGTTTGGAATGATGAATATATTAACGATTTCTGTAATAGATTTACACCCGATAATATTAAAAACAATATTGAAGGTACCTCAGATTATGGTCATGAAGTTTGTGTTAATCTTGTAAAATCGTTTGAAGATTATAATATTATTAATCAACATGTTGCTGTTGTTGGTTCATTAACACCATGGATTGAAGCTATACTAATTAATATGAATAACAAAGTAACTACAATTGAGTATAATGTACCCGAAAGCAATTATAAAAATATAGTATGTAAAGATTACTTTCAATATTTTGAAAATAACACAAATACATTTGATTCTATTGTTTCTTTTTCTTCCATTGAACATAGTGGATTAGGAAGATATGGAGACCCACTTGACCCCGATGGAGATTTAAAAACAATGCGGGTGGTTCATAACAACTTAAAACCGGATGGATTATTCATATGGGGGTCTCCTGTTGGTAACGATGCTTTAGCTTGGAATGCACATCGCGTATATGGACCAATACGATTACCATTATTATTTCAAAATTTTAAAGAAATTAATTGGTATGGTTATTCTAAAGAAAGATTGTTTAATCAAAAAATTAGTGCGAACTCGTACCAGCCGGTCGTTGTATTACAAAAACTATAATGTGTATATGTTAACATATATAAACAGTATCCTACATATTATATGTATACCGTAATACATCATGGTTGTTATTTGTGATAAGCCATATCCATCTAATTCAAACTACGAATCCTATTTTGAATTATATCCATATACTCTCAGTGATTTTCAAAAATACGCAATTGAATCCATTGTTGAAGGTAATCATGTATTAGTTACTGCACATACCGGTTCAGGTAAAACATTACCAGCTGAATTTGCGATTCAACATTTTGTAAATACGGGGAAAAAGGTCATTTATACTAGCCCAATCAAAGCTTTATCTAATCAAAAATATTATGAATTTACAAAAAAATATCCTGATATTTCTTTTGGACTATTTACAGGTGATATCAAAACAAACCCGAATGCCGATGTTCTTATCATGACTACGGAAATTTTAATGAATTACTTATTTACCTCTATTAATAACGAGAATCAACCATCTACAGAAGAATCCACATTATTACAGTTTCAAATTGATATTCAAAATGAATTAGCTTGTGTTGTATTTGACGAGATTCATTATATTAATGATGCTGAACGGGGTCAAGTTTGGGAAAAAACTATTTTAATGTTACCTAGACATATTCAAATGGTTATGTTATCCGCTACTATTGATAATCCAGCTGGATTTGCAGAATGGTGTGAAAGGGGTGAAGCTGGTAATGGTGGTAAATCTGTTTATCTTGCATCTACTAATCACCGGGTCGTTCCTTTAACGCATTATGGATATTTAACTACTACCGAAACCATTTATAAAACCATTCGGGATAAGGTAATTCAACAAGAAATACGTGATAATACTAATAAACTTATTCTTTTGCAAGATGAACATGGAAAATTCCACGAAAATGGTCATAAAAAAATTATAAAAATGAATAAATATTTTACCGATAATTCGGTATTTATGAAACGTAAACAAGTCCTTAATCAATTATCTTTATTTTTACGTGACCGTGAAATGCTTCCTGCTATTGCTTTCGTTTTTTCACGTAAAAATGTTGAAGCATGTGCGAATGATATTACAGTTCCTTTATTAGATACCGATAGTAAAATTAGTTCTACTGTTAGACATGAATGTGAACAAATTATTCGTAAATTACCGAATTTTAATGAATATCTACACTTACCAGAATATCAAAACCTTGTTTCTTTATTGGAAAAAGGTGTTGGAATACATCACTCTGGAATGATTCCCATCTTAAGAGAAATTGTGGAATTAATGATTTCTAAAAAATATATTAAGTTGTTATTTGCTACAGAATCATTTGCTATTGGACTAGACTGCCCTATTAAAACTGCGGTTTTTACCGGTGTAAATAAATTTGATGGTAGGTGTGAACGATTTTTAATGTCGCACGAATATACACAAATGGCTGGACGTGCAGGAAGACGAGGGATTGATACCATTGGCCATGTTGTTCATTGTAATAATTTATTCTCCACCCCTTCTATTGGTGAATACCAATCTATTATGGGCGGTGTTCCACAAAAATTAGTATCCAAGTTTTGTATATCTTATTCACTTATATTGAATTTATTGAAAAATGGTCAAACCAAAGATTTTCATTTATTTTCGCAAAAAAGCATGATACAATCTGAGATTGAGAAATCTATACATAATTTTGAACTTTCTACACAAACTACACTACAACAAATTACTGAAAAAGAACAATTTGTTCAAAATGCAAGAACACCACACGATATATGTACTAAATACATAGAATTAACCCATTTACGAAATACTTCTAATAACAAAAAACGCAAAAATGCTGATAAAGAATTATTTCAACTAACTGACCAACACCGATATATTAAGGATGATGTAAAACGAGTTATTGATTTTAATTCACTGCAGGAACAACTTGAAATTGATAAATCATCATTAGAATATACAAAAGATTTTATTATGAATCAAACCCAAAAAGTATGTAATGCACTACAAACATACAATTTTATTAATTTTGATAAAAATACGGATGAATACCAATTAACAGAATTAGGCGTTATCGCTTCTAATATTGCTGAAATACACCCCCTTGTTGTATGTAAATTTCTAGATAAATGGAATTATTTTCAGGATTTTACAACATTTCAAGTTGTTGGATTGTTTTCATGCTTTACTGATGTAAAAGTCAGTGATGATGTTAAATTAAGTGTACCAAATACTACAGATTATTTACTACTCTCATCTATTAAAGACATTGATAATTTAAATAAGGAATATCAATCATATGAACATGATTATGAAATTAATTCTGGTATTCATTATGATAATGCATTGCAGTTTGATATTATTGATATTAGTATGAAATGGTGCAATTGTGAAACGATTGACGAATGTAAGTTGTTAATTCAAACTGATTTATATGAAAAATCCATATCGGTTGGTGATTTTACAAAGGCTATTTTGAAAATTGCTACTATTGTCAGAGAATGGATGAGCGTATTTGAAATTATTGGCAACATTGAAGCACTACATAAATTTAATCAAATTGAGAATTTATTATTAAAATATATAACAACCTCACAAAGTTTGTATGTATAAACATTTTTATAAAAAATTGAATTATAATTATTATAATTGATTATAATAACTATATACATGCTTTATGCACAATCAAGCTTCTAATTATAACTACTTTTTACGCAATAATAATACTTTTTACAAAATATGTGTTATTCAATTAATCGTATTAATACTGTTTATGATAATAATAATGATAATAACAGTGAACATAGCGAGGATGATAGTATAATCATTAACAATACTGATACTGATACTGATACTGATATTGATACTGATACTGATATTGATACTGATACTGAAATGCGTGAATATTCACTTGATTATGATACAGAGGAAGGAATTGAATATGATTCAATACACAATGAAGATGCAGAACATTTTTATACAGAAAAAGAACACAATAATTATTATATTGGATTATGCCATAGTTATTGTACACCCAGTTACGTACATTATTTATTATTATCTACATCCGTATCAGCTAGAACATTCTTTAACCATCCATATAAAAATGTGAACAATTATTTATATTATTATGGTTTAATTCGTGTACCTAATCATAATATTCAAATAATGCAATTAAAAATACACACAATTAATGGAATGGAATCATATAATGTTATTATTAAAACATATTGGTTACGATTAATACAGCGTCATTGGAAACAAATATATAAAAAAAGATTATCTATTATTAAACAAAGAATTCAACCGAATAATCAACAATATAAATCTATTCATGGTAACTATCCATTGCATATTTCTAAATTACCTTCTTTATGTGGTATGCTATCTACTTATCAAAAGTCATTAAATATAAAAATTGATTAATATCTACCAACAAATCATCCCTAATACTTAAAATCCCACTATCTTTTTTATTAAACATACTATCTAGACTAGTTAAAAAATCACGAAACTCATATATATTATTCTTAAATTTGCGTGTATTACTATTATCTAATATTCGTAATTGTTTTTCTACCATTTTTATTCTGTTATTCTCTTTACCAAGTAAGGTTTCTACAAATGTGTCTATATTTTTGTTTAATCTCTCGTACAATTCATCTGTGGCTTTATGTTGAGCATAAGAGTGTGTCTTCCAGTGATATAATTTTACCATATTCAATAATTCTAAAAATTGTTGTACTATATAAGAGTTACGATTGTTTTTGGAATTATTCTTATACACTTTCATTGTTCTTCGTTTTTTGTGATTTATATTCTTTTCGGTTTTATTCATTATAATATTATTATAGATAATAAAACTATTTACAATCCTTTTCTGTCAATACATATCCCCAATGCTGTAATGTCTGACGTATCTTTGGACTTGTACTAAAATCATTGTATTTTGCATTATTCTTATTTATTAAATTTATTAATACTCTACGAAATCTACTATTTGGACCTGCTGTTCGTATCCATCTTTGTATTTGTCTTTTATCATCTTCACTTCTTTTACCATTATAAAAATCACAATACCATTGCACCCAACCATATGGATGATATTTTTTTATCCATTCCTTTTCTTCCCAAAATTCTAATGTTGTACCAACTTTTACACCATATTTATTTATAGATATATCATATTCATCCCAATATCGGGTTAAATGATCTTCAGGAATACCTTCCCACCAAGTTTTTGGATATTTTAAATGCTGATTCTTATATTTCTTTCCTGTTATAGCTGAACTTATTGGTCGCCAATATGTACCACCAAAACTACCTAATTTAAATATTTCACGTGGTGTTAAATTTGGACGAAATTCAGGATAATCTTTAAACTTTGTTTTTCTTTTTTGTGTTTTGTTTTTTCCATACTTACAATATTGTTTTTGAGAAAAACCTTTGGGTTTATTACAATTTATGCTTTTCTTATATTTTTTACTCCAATTTCCGCCATCAAATTCATAATCATCATCAATATCACAAAAAATATTATTCCTATCAGGAAACAGAAAATTATATATTATGTTTTCTATTAATCGTTTGATTAAAATAAAACATATTATTCTTATAAAATTATCTTTTTTTTCTATACTTTCTAAATCTTCATTTATTATTTTACGTTCTAGATCATTAAATTCGTCTTCTTGTATAAATACATCTGTATCTATTTCAATTTTTAATATGTTTCGTTTTAAAGTTTGAGATACATCATTAAATAGTTCTTCTTTTTGATTTTCATCCAAATTATTAATTAACTCCTCATTAAAATTAAAATTATAATCAGGCAGATCATCACAAAAGGGGGGATCTACTTCTTCATATTTTTGTATATCTTCTAAAATCATTTCTAAACTGATTTGTTCTTCTAATAATTCTGTATAATTACTATTCATTATAACTTCTAATTTTTTATTAAAACAAATATTTACCTTATCCAGGTAGAATTCTTTAAATAAATTAAATTCTTCTTCTTCACTCAAAACACTTTCATTTATAAAAAATGCTCGGTTCAGATCGTCATCACTATCACTTTCGTCGTCAAATCCATTCGGGAATTCATCACGGTTAATATATATATTATCATCATCATCACGAGGTAGTTGAAAAACTCCTGTATCCCCACCTTCTTTTGTATCTTTTCTAAAACGGTCTATTCTTCCTTTTCTATATTTCTTTACACGTGCATTCTTTATCTCTGAATCATTTAATTCGTCATGTGTTATTGGTGTATCATCAGTTATCCGTATTTTAGGCCTATAAATATCATTTTTAAATTTATAACCTACTTCACCTCGTTGATTTAACCATTTTTCATCAAACCATCGCGTTAACCCGGTTTTGTTATTTTTTTTTCCTATATATGGTTTCGCATTTTTACCATATTTTTTTGTAAAATTATTTTTATATTTTTGTACTAAAATACCACTCCTGTATGCACTATGTTTGGGATATTTTTTATATACTGATTTTTTTGTTTGATTATATAATTTGTTATCAGTTGGTGTCATATACATTAGAAGTATATTTGAAAAATTGATATAAATATTAATATATAATTATTACCAATATTAATTATGTCAACATCACTATGTATATCAACCGAACCTATTATATTTACTAGATATTTGTATAATAAAGTTGAGGTTAAACAATCATTATTTATTGCTTTGTTAGATCGTAAATTAGATGAATCACTATTTTGGGCATATGAATTATATTTTTCAGGATTTACTACAGATGTATTTGAATATATTATTAATGTTTATCGGGAAATATATTCACAACTAAATCCAAAATTAGTTTTATTTATTGAAAAAATGTTAATTCAATGGTCTGATGATAAAACTAGAGACTGGACTATTGGCTCTATTATTACCACTCTAATTAATAGAGAATATGATATCAATCATTTTGTTAATATTTATTTCGGTGTTAAATGTAGTGAAAATAAATTTAACCGGAATCAAAAACGTAAATTTCTAATTACTCTATCTGACAATGATATTGATAAATATAGAACTATCACTGGTAGAGCTGACAAAATTTTAGAAACAGCATGCCGGTATTCCATCCATAAAGAATATAACAAGCTTTTTGATATTGATGTGCCTACACGAGATGTTTTTAAAAATATTTATTATTATCATTGGTTATATTATTGTTTAGATACACCTGTATGGCGAAATAGAATTTTTAAATATAAAGGAAAACTAAATCATGAAAAAAAAACAATTGAATTTGAGCATGAAGATAATTTACAAAATTTTTACGATAACTGGGGCTATTATCCAGATGAACAATATAGATATATTGTAGAAAAATCATTAGGTCAAATTATTCAGGATAAACCTATTAGTATTATGGAATTTTGTATACGTTATGAAGCCCGACCTATTATCAAAAAAATAAAAACAAATACTGAATGCAAAACTAGTAATTTAACAAATTCTATGGAATATACATCCTAATATAATATTTCAATAATGTATATGAAACATTATTTATTACATCCTAAGGTATTGGTATTACTTATTTCTGCCTTTATTTTTTCTATACTTTATTTATTATTAGATGATAGCAACTTTAGTGGAGTTAACTATATTAAAGAAACTATTAAGAAAGAAGTTATTAAAAAAGAAATAGATAAACAAATTGAAAATACAGATATTGCAGAACCTATGTCTAATAATGTATATAATAAACAATTTGAAAATATTAAACGCGATGTTGCTATGGAAGATGCAACAAAAGATGTTTCTGAAGAAGTTGATGATGAAGACTTAACAGCTGATAAAATTAATGTTCCTATTTTTCAAAAGTACTTTAACCGAATCTATTTTTCTATTAATACATGTTGTTTATTAGGTTACGGTGATATATATCCTGTGTCTAATATATCAAAAAGTTTTACTATGTTACAATCACTGTTTACTATTTTTATCATTGTATATTAACTGCGTTTATGTATTACATGTAATAATATATTACATGTAATTGTTAGATTATATTCTTATTCACAAATAAATCTTTCGCAAATGTTTTGATGATTTTATTATCTAATCGTATCTGCTCATCTTCCGCATCACCCAATATTGCTCTCATCATTTTATAACAAAAATTGTGTTCACGACTATCCATGATTTCACTTTTGGGATGTGCTTGTCGCCAATTTGCAACGGAACGATAATTTGTCATTGATATGCTACTTAATATTCTACGTAATTTTACTAATTCGTCTGTATCCTTACACCATTCATCTTTATCTTTTATATACATTGTTTCACGTTTCACATCGGTGCAATGAATTGGTCGTTTTGTTACATCCATATCTTTAAGACGGTCCATTATCATTTTTGTCATACCATTAACATATCCATGATGACCTATGTATTCTAATTCATCAACATTAACATCCATGTTTCCTAGAAAATCTGTTATGTTCATTGCATCCTTGCATGTATCATTGAGGAAAAAGTTGAGATTGAATCGCTGGTTATTGTTGTTCGTAGTATTGTTATTTGTTATACTACCTTTATTATTTTTAACTGCATCTAATAGTTGCTGTTGCAATTCCTGATTTTTTTCATATTGTTCCACCATTAGAGTTTTAAATTCTTGATTTTGTTTTAATAACAATAACACGGTTGTTGCATCACTAGTAGGTTCAATTTCTCTACCATATATATCATTATCATCATTCTCATCATCATCTACATATGTACATTTCTGTTTATGATACCATAAACTATTTCGGGCTTTATATACCTTACCACATTCGCATTCAAATATTTCGGCATTTTTTGGCTGTTTTTCTGTTCTAGTTGTTCTATTTTTATGTTTTGCAGTCAACATGTGATTATTCCAATTACTTTGTTTACTGCATTTAAAGTTGCATTTTTTACATGTAAAATTATCGGCATTTTTTGGCATTTTATTTGTTCTAAATGTTCTATATATATAGAACATAAAAATGCCTAAATATTCTAACGCAAAAAAAAGTGTGCAGTCATACAAAAATAATAATTACCGGATTTACAGCATTATGCTTTAAAATCAAAATTCTGTTTTTTTGGGGAAAATTTATTCTTCAAGATCTGAAAAGTGGACATTTTCAGAATGTCCATTTTTCGAAACCTTTCCAATAAGTTTTCTGAGAAATAATATAATATAATAAATTAGAAAACAACTTGGATTATATAAAGTTCCAAGTTGTTTTATAAATATATAAATAGATTGATATAAAGAATCTAAATCCAATATTACTTTATATTTTTATTCACAAATAAATCTTTCGCAAATGTTTTGATGATTTTATTGTCCAGCCGGATTTGTTCATCTTCCGCATCACCCAATATTGCTCTCATCATTCTATAACAGAAATTATGTTCACGACTATCCATGATTTCACTTTTGGGATGAGCGGTTCTCCAATTTGTAACAGAACGATAATTTGTCATTGATATGCTACTTAATATTCTACGTAACTTTGTTAATTCGTCTGTGTCCTTACACCATTCATCTTTATCTTTGATATACATTGTTTCTCGTTTCACATCTGTACAATGAATTGGACGTTTTGTAATGTCCATATCTTTAAGCCGGTCCATTATCATTTTTGTCATACCATTTACATAACCATGATGACCTATGTATTCTAATTCATCTACATTCACATCCATGTTTCCTAGAAAATCTGTAATGTTCATTGCATCTTTACATGTGTCATTAAGAAAAAAATTTAGGTTGAATCGCTGGTTATTATTTATTGTATTATTTATTGTTTTTCCTTCCTTGAACATCTCTACCATATGTGACTGCAGTTCTGTATTTTGGGCTTGATGTTCTTGAATTTGTTTATTTTGGTCAACCACCAATTGTTTGAATTCTTTATTTTCACGAATTAATTCCAATAATATATTACTTTGACTGCTAATATCAACCATTTGAGCTGTTGCAATTACTGGTTCATCATCACTACCCCCGTCACTTTCATAATTATTTACATAATTACATTTCTTCTTATGCCGTGTCAATGACGGGGCTTGCTTATATTCCTTACCACATACACATACAAATATTTTCGGCGTTTTTTCACTGGATGTAGTTAGCATTTTATGTTTTGCAGTCATTATGTGTCGGTTGAAGTCACATAATTTACTGCATTTAAAGTTGCATTTTCCGCATGTATATATTTTGGCGTTTTTTGGCGTTTTTGAGGTTAGCATTAGTTAGCCGATTTCCTTTATATATGCTAACATAAAAAACGCCTAAATACTACGCTCAAAATTTTTGAAAAAAAAATATGCAGTCGTGCGAAAATAATAATTCCCAGATTTACTGCATTATGCTTTAAAATCAAAAAACGTGTTTTTTTCGGAAAATTTATTCTTCAAGATCTGAAAAGTGGACATTTTCAGAATGTCCATTTTTCGAAACCTCTACTATAAGTTTTCTGAGAAATAATATAATAATATAATAAATCATAAAAACAGCTTAAAGATAAATATATAAATCAAAAAACAATATGGGGTTATTTAATATCCAAGTTACTGTATAAATAATAAATGCAATTTAATATAAAGAATGATATATTACTTTTGTGGGATTCATAATATGTGGGAACTTGTATAATATCAATAATTCATATATTGGTATTATAGAACGTTACTAATATCGGGTGTATCTTCAATCGTTATACTTTCAGTATCATCATCATTATCGTGTGAATCAGTAGTATCTGTAATAATTTTAGTAACTCGTTTTTTAATATTTTGTTGTTGCATGAAGTATAAACAAGTATTGGGTATGTTAGCGATACAGTTCATGACAGAGTTGTATGTAAAAGATGTACAGATAGTATTAGTGTCGTTAAATTGAATACTGTACCACCAATATGGTGGAATGTTAATTATGTAACCGGGCATCACATCAAATTCTATAAATTTCATTTTATTCATTTCATTAAAGTATTTGCGTTGTGGTTTCCAAACATTAATTGGTGACCAAAATTCATACATATCATAATCTTTATTAGGGTATACGTATTTACTATTTTTATAGGGTGTCATTTTAATACTAAGTTTACCCGAAATTACACATATCATATGACGTTCATTGGTATGGTATCGTAATGGTGTATGTGTTTTTTTGGATCCAGTTAGTATATCATAGTTGGTAATGACAGTAAATGGTGGTTTTAAAAATTCATCATTACTTTGAAATGTTTGAAGCATTCCAGCATCATCTGCTAAAGAATGATTATTTTCAGTAAAATAGGAAGATTTGGTATCACTGGTAATAAGTGTATCTGCACTTTGGTATGTCATAAAAGTATAATCAACTGAATCAATGTCATCTTTGTAATAATCCCGTATATCTTTAACTTTCACATCATGAGGGTTCAATATATCTAAATGTTCATCATCCATATCATGAAAGAAATTAGGATTAATATTTTTGTATTCAAATAATACAGGTTGCTTAATATTACATACATCTTGTAATTGATTATTAGAAGAATAATCCATTTCATATATTTCAAAATCAGTACCTTTTTTAAGTTGATGCATTAAATGGATATAGATAAAAATGATAAATATAAAAAGAAATAAATGAAAGAATGCGTTCATAAAAAATGTAGTATATATATACTATATTTTTGTCTTTTCAAGTATATTACGAAGAATATAATTTGTTAATCGTCATCGTCGCTAATTTTGGGTGCTAAATAAAATGTAAAGTTTGCATTATCTTCACCGAGTGGATATACAACTTTCATAGGATAATCCTTTGTAAGAAAAATTTCAATTTCTTTAGAAATTTTATTGTACATGCAAATGTTGTGTAACATATTTAAACTAAATGATAATTTAATAATTTCTCCTTCATTGATAGAATATTCAGTAAGGTCTTCAATATTAATATCCACTAACATTTTACCGGTTTCAATGCTAATAGAATATAAAACAATTTTTTCTTCACTGCATTGAATTTCAATAGTATCACCAAAAATTTTGAGTTGATTAATAAGATTAGCATATGTAGTTGAATTAATAGAAAATTCAGCATTACTATCAGTGTTGGGTATTTGCATTAATTCACATTCAATCTCTATTAATGGTAATTCAAACTGTTTATTAAATACTGCCCCATTATTGCATGTAAAATGAATAAATAATTTGTCATCATCTTCGTTTTTAAATTTAATATTAGTTTCTTGTATTTTTTCTCTTGTATTTAAAATTTTGAATAATAATGAGGAAGAAAGTCCAATAGTAATAGGTGTGGAACTAGTATGATTATATTCATCAAACCATGTGGAAGGTAATGTTAATTCAAAAACTGAAACTCTGGCAGAATCCATTGATTGCATATACATTTTTTCTTTATCAAATGTAATATTCACATGATCACTAAATAGGCGAATATGTTGGAACAATAAAGTAAATTGTTCAGCTTTTGCTAGATTAGTAATAATAATATCCATATGAATACATTATAGGATTGCATGTTTATATCTTTTAAATAATGAATTACTTATGAAATAATTCATTTATCATTTTTGGACTATGCATTTTATTAATAAGTATAATTTTGTTTAAAACAACCGGATGTATAAGGGGTCGCATTAATCCAGAAATGGCTTGTATAATATTAGGTGTAAAATAAACATATAATTTATTTAAATTGTCATGAAAATTAAAACCGTCAACCTCGTATTTATTAAGAAATATCGTATATAAATCTTTGTATCTTTCATGTGCAGATATGCTATATGTATTCCAATTAATATGTAATTCATATGTATTAAATTTTTGAATAATATTTTTAATTAGTAAATAAATATATTCAGTTAATTCTACAAAAATACTAGGTGATGCATATGTTTTAAATATAGGATAATCAAAATATAATTTATTAGTGTTATTAATAACGTAAATAGTATTTTGAAACAGTTTGTTTTTATTTATTGTAGTATTAATGGTATTTGCACATTCTATTTTTTGGGCAGATTTAAATATAATATTTTTAGTATTACATGTGTAATATTGTTTTTGTAATTCTTCTAATTTAATTTGAAATGAATTATCCATAATATAGTTTATTAAATATAATAATATTTTTATTTTAACTCATTTTCAACAAGTTCTTTTAAATTAACAGTACTGTTTTCTTCTTGGTTAATATTATCAATATGTAAACTAGAATTCGGTTCAACTTCCGATAAAATTTCAATGCGTTCATCCAATAATCGTTTATTTACATCCATAGTGAATGTTTGTAATTTTAAAACAATATCCTTTAATGAATTAATTTCTGTGACAATTAATTCAAAACGACTATTAAATTCAGTGACAATATCGGATATATCATTATTATCGTTATTGGCAGACTCATTATTACCTGCTAATTTTTCTAATTGATTAAGACGTTTGTCAACAGTAGATATTACTTGTTGTAATGTCATTTGACTAGATGGTTGTTGTGTATTTTTTGCAGGTGTATCGGTTTGTTGTGTGCCTGCACGGCGTCTAATTGCGGCTGCGTTTGAAGAACTCATGATATATATTTATAGATAAACTATTTAAATGCGTTTTTGAATATAATATATAAAATGTTGAAAAACGTGGTTGAAATTAATAAATACAAGGATAGAGATATTACAAAGGGGAGACATGAAGAATATCAATTCCTTAATTTACTTAAGGATTTATTAGAGGAAGGTAAGTTAGAAGAAGGTAGAAATGGGAAAACGATTCGTGGTGTAGGTTCCGCTATGCATTTTTCTCTTGAAAATGGAAAATTACCAGTTCAAACTACTAAAAAATCTGCTTGGAAAACTTGTATTAAGGAATTATTATTCTTTTGTAAGGGACAAACAGATAATAAAATTTTAACAGACCAAAATGTTCATATTTGGGATGGAAATACTACCCCCGAGTTTATGAAATCACGAGGGTTATCACACTACGTAGAAGGTGATATTGGCCCACTTTATGGTTTTAATTTTAGACATTACGGTGCACCATATAGTTCTTGTAATGAAGATTATACAGGGAAGGGTATAGATCAATTACAACAAGTAATTGATGGTCTTAAAAATCCAGAAACAAGAAACTCAAGACGACATGTAATAAGTGCTTGGAATCCAGAAACTTTAGATAAGGGTGTATTGCCTCCATGTCATATATTATTTCAATTTATTGTAACTGATGGAAATAAATTAAGTTGTTTGCTCTATCAACGCAGTTGTGATTCATTTCTTGGAAAAAATTTCAACACCATCTCGTACTCATGTCTAACTAATATTATAGCTAAAATGTGCGATCTTGAACCTTATGAATTTATTCATTATGGAGGTGATTGCCATTTGTATGATAATCATATTGAACAAGCAAAAGAACAAATAACACGTGAACCTTATCCATATCCTACATTAGAAATATTAAATAAGAGAGATAATATTAATGATTATGTAATAGAAGATTTCAAACTTCATGATTATCAATATCATCCTGCGATAAAAGGGGAGATGAGAGCATAAATTAATAAACAAAGTTTGTTTCAATAGTGCATGTTTTTTTATTTTTTTTAGTTTTATTTCCCCCGTCGGTGCGTTTACGTTTTAATATAGATTTAGTTTGATTTGTAGATTTAGAATCAGTTTTAGTAGATACTAACGTTGTTAAAGGTTTTGGTGTATGTAAACCAAGAGTTGTTTGTACATCATTGCGTAATAGGTTTGCTGCTCGTGTAATAGATTTTTGATTATCAGTTCTTGCATTTTTATTCCAAGACTTTGGATTTTTCTTTCGTTTTTTTGGTTTCGGTTCTAAATTAATAGGGGAAGTCTTTTCGCCATCCGGTGATAAATACGTAATAGAATTAAAAATAGTAAGAAGTTTGGGTTTAGGTGGTGATGGTGGTTTATTTTTGTTAGATAATCCAAGTTTATTAGATAACCATGAAAACATAATAATAATATATAATATTATTATATTTTTAATATTATTATACCACATTATATCATAATAATATAATGTGGTATTCCATTTTATTCGTATTTTTGCAAATGTATTTAACACACGGAAGTTGTGTATGTACAACAGTAGCGTGTCCGGTTGAAGGTAATAATAGTATTATTATGGGAAATGGTGGTGCAGACCTCACTTATATGTATAAAATCCATAACAATTATGAAGTAGTAGTATCTGCTTCAGGAACAATAACCCCAGAATCATTGGATAATGGAACAGGTACAACGAGTTGTACGCAACATTATTCGCGTCTATTAGAAGATGATGGTGAACAAGATTGTGATGCTGGACATATATTAGCAAATCGTTTAGGTGGATATGGAAATACACCAACGAATATATTTCCCCAAAATGCGTCAATCAATCGTGGAACATATGCCCAATTTGAAGGAAATATATATGATTGTATGAAAAATGGAGGAAATATAGGATACTTATCTTGGGAATTTTATTATGATGATGATAAACATACAATGCCAAACTCTGTAAAATATGTAGCAAAATTTGAGGGAGGAACTTGTAAAACAATCAGTTCTTTATTTTCAAATTAGATTGAGAAGGATTTAGTAGGAATTGTATATATTTATTTTCTATATAGTTTCTATATAATGGACTTATTGCAAGAAACAGCAGATATAACAAAGAAATCATTTTTATCTCATGTATTTTCTATGACAGAAGAAAGTAACGCGGAGATATTAAATGTGATACAATATGCATCAATGGGTGTAGTCCCAATTGTAGTATTAAATAAAATAATCCAACGTTTTATTCCAGAGGCAGACCCCGAGAAATCATCTTTGGAAATTTTGATTGAGGTATTTATTCAATTAACAATAATGTTCTGTGGTATAATTTTAATTCATCGTATGATTAATTATATGCCAACATATAGTGGATTTAAATATGAATCCTTAAATTTAACAAATGTAGTGTTAGCATTTTTAATAATTGTATTGAGTATTCAAACAAAATTAGGTATAAAAGTAAATATACTAGTGGATCGTTTACTGGAGTTATGGAATGGACCTGAATATAAAGAGGGTATGAAAGACAAAGGTGTACGTAGAAAGGCAAATGGTAAAGAACACATGACAAGTCAAGCAGATTATTTAGATAATAGTGGTATCCAAAATGGTGTATTTCCACCAGGACCAGTAGCAACAACGCGACAAAATACAGTAATGGACTCATATGATAATATGATGCAATCAGGACCAGTTCGTACTGAAATGAATGAACCTATGATGAATATGGGACCTGCAGCGGCAAATGGTGTATTGGGTGGTTCTTTTGGTTCTGCATTTTAATAATATTTAAGAATATATGATGAATATTTGTAAATTACAAATTATGTTATAATTTACAAATTTATAATATCGGTGTAATGTAATTATGGTGCCAAGCGAAAATAATAATCCAGACATAAGTGGAAATTTATCATTACATATAGAAAATGATACATCTATTAACCCGGATGATATACCAGCAACAGGTGATAAATTACCAGAAACAGATGATATACCTTCGGTATCAACCCAACCCCAAATGGAATTAATAACAACAAAAATAGGTAGTTATTTAAATTATAATGAAGTGGATTGGTTTGAACAAACAGAATATATAGTTTTTAGTAATGAGTTGAAGTCATTGCAACGTAATAATTGCATAATTTTAAAAGAATGTAAGGATAATAAACGTTTGTTAGATTTAAAATATGATGATTTAAATACATTAGTAAATAATATTCAAACTTCAGTAATCTTCTTTTCAACAATATCAGGATTCATTCAAGCAACTCGTGTACAATTTGCAATCCCAGATGCTGTAACTGCGATATTTTCAATAACAGTTTCAACATATATTTCACTACTTTTATCAATATCCAAGTATTATAAATTAGATGAAATGAAAGAGCAAATCCAAACGTTACGTGAAAAGTATTCTTTATTGCATAATAAGTTAGACCATCGTATGGATGTAATAGGTCCTTGGGGTTCAAGAAGTTTATGGATACATCAGGATCCTATAGAGAAATATAAAGAATGGCGAAATGTATGTAAACAATTAGCGGAAGATTATAAAGATATAATAACAACAAAGCAACAATTGGTAACTGAATTTGAAATTATAATGGATACAAAATCAAGAAATCAATATTTTATAAAGAATCGTCAATTAAATTATCAAAATAGAGAACTGTTATATGCATGGGATAAAAAAGAAACAGAATTAGAAAAGCGTGTAGCAAAAGAGAGTGTGAATCGTAGACCATCATCAATTAAATTACAACACGAAGAATTAGATAATTGGGCAGATGAAGTGTAAAATTTTAAGCGTTTAATATTCAACCAGTTTTTTTGATATTATATTATAAATATAAACACTGTTTTGTTTGATTTGTATAGTTCCCGGTACAATTTTTGAACTGCATACAGTAAGATTATAATTATTAGGTTCTTTATTTTCATTCATATATAATTTTGGTGAATGAATATATTTTGATGTATTGTTTTTGTAGATGTTAGAGAACAATATAAAATTATCTTGTGCAATAACAAAATTGGATGCATTTTGAAAACCAAGATTTGTAATATATTCTATAGTTTGTTTAAATGATGATAGCATATTATAACGCATATTCATGTTTGCATCTTTATTGTGTAAAAATTGTAAAAAAATATGAAATATAAATTCGCTATCTGTATTTCCCGAAATATTATTAACAATCTTGTTACTAAATGAGTCATGTACATTATTAATGATATTTTGAAATACAGGTTCTCTATAGTATTGTTGAAATCGTTTAATTATATTGGAATTTTCTAGAAATAAATCGCCATGATGCATAAAATATATATTGCGATAAACAAATGGGTGTGTATTTTGAATGATAGTTTCTTTTTGAATAGCATTATTAGTCATATTTTCTTTATAAATTTGACGTAAATGTGCAATAATAAAATTAGAATTAAGTATTTTCTTATAACTATCATCAATATATGGTGGTTTAATACTTTTGTTGAGGTGCCAGTCGTTTTTATTTTTAGTAATAATTCCATAACCATCTTTTAATGGTTTAGATTTACTGAATTTAAAAAATTTTTCTAATAATGTAGATGCATTATTAGTACCTAAAGTAATAAATATTTGGCACATGTAAATAATATATAATAATATGATATTATTTACAACAAAACATAATTATATCTAATTTATAATATTATGGAGGTAGATAAAGATGAAATAAATTTAGAAACATTATTCAGCGGTAGTATAAAAAATCCATTTACCTATAATTTGAATTTAAAAGAAAGTTCATTTGAAAATTGCAGTGTATTGTTTGAAGAAATAAAACAGATATTTGTACAAGGTCTTCTTTATAATACAGATGATAGTAACATACTGGAAACAGATGGTAAGAAAACATTATTAATAGATAAGATACCAAATAAAGACATAAATATTATCAAACAATACATGTTAAGTATGGGGATAGAATTAACACATAAACAATATGACGATGAAGATAAGGATTATTATATAAGAGGTTTATTATATGAATTACAGAATAAATATAGTGATAAGGTGAATCTGAAAGTAGAGATGGATTGGATAACACAACTAATAAGTAAAGTGCATATTACAATAGGTGAAAAAGTAGTAAAAGAAGTGAATGCAGTTATAAGAAAACATAAGGAAGTAAATTTTGTTTTAAAGTTATTAAAACCAGAAAATATTGAAGAATGTTATTTATCATATTATAAACAAGATGAACCAAAAATTTTAAATATTATTTATTTTAAAGGTGCAAATATATCAGATTATCAATATCAACATAAATATGCAACACCATTTACAAAACATGTAAGATAATTATGATTAAAATATGTAAATATATATAAAATGTATACTTGTTCATATTGTAATGAGAATGGTCATTCTATAAATAAATGTAAACACCCAGATATAGAAATATTACAAGAAAAAATAAAAAAAGATGCGGTAATTCATTATTATTGTATGTTAAAATATGATTTTAATTTTTTATTATATAGTTTAAAACTATTAACCATACCTGAATTACGAATTATATCATATAAAAATAAATTATATAATAAGCTATCTTATAAACCAAATAAATTAGAATTACAGAAATATCTATTTTTTCTTGTAGAATATTTTTCATTTGAGAATAAAGAAAGCATTACTATTCCTTACTTAAATAATAATATATTATGGGATTATGCTACGGATATCCATCGTTTAATACATAAAAAAGAAGTTATTTTAGTGTATATGGATATTATAAAAATATCACCTAGACCATTTGTTTATAATATAGAGTTAGAGCTAGTTAAGAGTATAGAAGATAATGAAATGAATAATAATTATAAATGTTCAATTTGTTTAGAAAGTATGATAGATTTAAACATATGTTTAATGAATTGTAAACATAGTTTTTGTTCAAATTGTATAAAAATGTATTTGGGTTCTTTGTATAAATATAGCAATGATTATAATAATTATTATCCAAATTGTCCATTATGTAGAACATATATTTCAAAAATATTAATAAATGATTATGACTCTTATCGTTATTTTAGTTCAACATTTATTGAGTATTTTACACCTGGTTATTTTAATTCAATCAGTGAATCTTCAATTGTGAAAATACATAATTATGAAAATAAATTTTATTATAGTGAAAATCATGAATATAATATAGAGGAAGAAGAATTTAGTCCTTATAATGCTCGTATACATTTACCAAGAAACATTCTGTTATTTAGCTATTTACAAAATATTATAATAAACAATATAACGATTATTATGAATATGACATCAATCCTTCAATGTTGGGTTTTCTTTATTGGAACTGTTTATATAGTTCATGTTTGTTCAAAGCATGAGAAAGAACCGCCCGTTTGTGATTTAGAAGAAATCATATATATATAAAGCGTAATACAAGTTATATTTTGTTATAATGAATAATAAAATATACATTTATTTATCTTTTACACATTTGAACTCACTATTACGTTTATAACCTTTTTTACATGTTTTATTGCATCTCTTTGTTCTAGTATTTAAATCTTTTCCAGTTGGGCATCTATATCTTGTGCATTTGAAGTTACTATTACGTTTATAATCAATTTTACATGTTTTATTACACCTTTTTGTTGTAGGATTTAATTCTTGACCTTCTGAACATTGAATAATAATACTATCAAGAAAGTTAGTTTGCTGGTTAAATGTGATAGGCGTATTAATAAGAGTAGGTTGAGAACCAGGTGTTAAAATATGATCCACGAATTTCATGTTATATTTTTTCAACAAATCATGTTTCAATAATATGTTTTCATATTTGCTTACTACAACTTCGGGTGAATCTCTAATAAATACGTTAAAATTAACCATGTTCAAAAAAAAGCTTTTTAAATCTTTATATAATTCACTTGATATGTGTTTTTTGCAATTTTTGAGAACATATAATAAGCCAGTAGCAGTACCATATGTATCTATTGTTTCAATAGATTTATCTAGAAATAAATCATATTGATTTGATGATAAGTTAGAAATCATTTGATAGTAGTTATTAAAAAACATATTTACTTTATTTTTATATTTACTACTTTGTATATCATTATTTTCTAAAATGCATTCAAAAAAATGACTGTGATATTCAGTAATGTCATATAGATTATCTGTAATATAATTTTTTAATTTTTTACTATTAAATTTAATAACTTCATTAAAAGTCCTTTTATCGTATAATTTCATTTCAATTGGAAATGACCAATGGTTCATGGCAAAATTATAATTAGAATTTTTTGCATTTTTTATAATTTTGGATTTTGTTGTCATTAATCCAAAATCTATGAAGTTGATACGTTTTTTATCCTTGTTGTAAACAATATTTAGATGTTTCAGGTCATGATGGATATTTTCATTATCGTGTAATATTTTAATACCAAATAATATACGACTAACTTCTAACCAAAAATGTTCAACCATTCTGGTGTTAGCATCATTTGATGATAATTCTTTTATCTGTTTACTAAATTTTAGTAAATCATCTCCACCATATTTTAATAATAATAGTGAATAATTGTCAATTAAATCCGGTTCAAATCCAGAGCAATTACGAATAGCAAGATTATTATCTATATTATTTTCTACTTTGCATGACGTTGGTTTTCCTAAATGAAAATTTTCTTTTTTGTCCGCTTTTTTTATTAATTTAAATTCATTTAACTCTCCGGAAGCATTTTCATCAGTCATTAATTTGGAAACAATATTATTATCATTTATTTTAGGTTTATTTTTACATTTTAATGAAGGTTTATGTACACATCCATATGTACCTTCACCTATAACCGTTGGGGGGGACATTATATATTATTATTATATTATGTTCTAGATAAGAAATCCATATTATTTACCAGTTCCATTCTTCGCATAGATTGTTCAAATGTGTTTTGGTGTTCAAGATTCGCAAATAAATATTCAGTATTAGGGCTTTCTTCATTTTTCTTAATTTGTTTATAAATTGTGTTTATTTTTGTAGTAATAGATTCTATAATTTTTTTATTTGATACCATTTCAATATTAGTAGGAATCGTTTCAGTAATTAATGAAATAGCGAAATATAATAAATAGCGTCTTTTTTTACTAGATGCAGTAGTATATTTTATACAAAATATTCTAAATAGAGAACCTAATAGTTTAAAACATAAATCTCCTTTTTTTTCGGCATAATGAAACATAGTATCCCATAATATCCATATAATATCATTTTTAAATTTGGGTTCAACGGGATAATTTCTAGATTCACAAGTACATGGATTTTTGCGTTTTTTACAAATGTTTTGAAATTCAATTACCCATTCAACCCAGTAACAAGCGTTCACCATATTTAATTTATCATTTGAAATATTAAAGGCAAATTCATTTACAGCAATGAATAATTCTTTTGGATCATCTTTTTTAAAAATGTCTTGAACATAGGTCATGTTTGGTGCAATTAAATTTTCAGCCATTTGTGTAATATCAAATTCTTCTTCCCGATTAATTTTAATATATTCAAAGCTATTTTTTTTATTAGATATTGCTAATATTGAAATGATTTCGGCAAACAATGACCGAATTGTCGGGTGATTTCGTAGTTGTAATTCATTTAAAAATTTGCCTTGACTCATTATATTTTTAAAGATTGTATACCGATTATCAATGTAATGTAGAATTTTTGGGTTGCCTAAATGAATATATTTACCTATATAATGTAATATAATTTCCCATATATCCATATATTGACCGGCACATACAAGTTCAGCACACCAATAACACGCTGGTTCTATTCGTTTTTTTAACATATTTTCTATTAATTGTTTTTTTACTTCTGTTTTTTTAAATTTTGAGAAAGTAACACCTTTAAATTGTGTGGGTGTACGTATATCATTAATTTCACTATTGTCTATTACTTTTGGTATATCGTTTTCTTCCATTAATAATTAGTTTATATATGTAAAAAAATATAAATACATAAACTTATTTATATTATTATGTCATTAATTCGTATACGTATTTTTGCAGATTTCTGTGATAGTATACAGGCAAAAAAATATATTGATAAAATATCCTATTACAATGATGATAAAATATATATAACTGACGATGATGAATATACACATGTAATTATTTGGAATACGGCTATGCCAAATATTCGTGAAGGTATTCCAAAAGAAAACGTTATTGGTTTTGCATATGAACCGTTAGTTTATTTAAGGCTTACCCAAGATTTTATTGATTATGCAATAAAACATATTCATAGGTATTATATTGGAGATGTATATAATTTACCTGCACCATTTGTTGAAAAGAATGGGTATTTGCTATATAATATGAGACTGAAAGAACTAAAACCAAAAAATAATCGTATGTCTATAATAATTAGTCAAAAGTTACATCAAGAAGGACATAAATATCGTCATGTATTAGCAAATGCAATATTAAAAACGGATTTACCTATAGATATTTATGGACGAGGGTGTGGATTTGATGTGTATGATCAAAGTGATACCCGATTAAAAGGTATATTTGAACGGTATGAACCATATGATGGATATTCATTTCATATATGTATTGAAAACGTAGGTAGTAATCATTATTTCAGTGAGAAAATAATAAATCCATTATTAATGAATGTTGTACCTGTATATCTAGGTTGTGTAAATATTGAGAAATACTTTCCTAATAATATTGTTAAATTAACAGGTGATGTTACTGCTGATATGTTGTTAATAACAGATATTATGAATAATCCATATAATTATAGAAAAAATATTGATATTGATGAAATTGAGAAAAAAGTATCGTTAAAGCATAATGTAGAAGAATTATTTGAATGATTTATACCAGCTAATATTTACGTTTGCAGAAAATATTATATAATGATTATATAACGATGACTCGTAAAAATGCAACGAAGATAAATTTAAGAAAAACTCGTTCCAAAAAGCAAGGAGGCGCAAAAATGCCTTATGTAGGACCTTATTATGAAAACCCCAACGCGAAATTATGGGACGGCGTTTATAAACATAATTCTAAAAAGGTTGAAGAAGCATTTAAGGAAGGCGCTGATGTAAATATGAAAAACGACGATGGATCATGGTTTTTATTAGTTGCATCAGGAAATGGGAATGCAAGAATTGTTAATTTATTGCTTGAAAAAGGTATTGATGTAAATATAACAGACGATTATAATAATACGGCTCTTTCAACAGCAGTGAGAAATGCAGAATATGATGTCGTTGAATTATTACTTGAAAAGGGCGCTGATATAAACAAAAAGAATGACGATGGTGATACACCACTTATACACGCAATTAATTTTGAAGATTACGACATGGTTGAATTATTATTAGAACACCCAGATATTGAATATGATATTAATACACAGATCCTGGCAGAAGAACTGACACCAGAGGATGAAGACCAAAATGGTATTCCTTATTTGATAGAATATTACCTACATGAGAAAAATGAAATAAAAGAGAACAAAATCAATACTATAAAAGAATTATCAAATTATAAACGACGCAATATACCATCACTTTCTACTTTGGCATATCATCAAACTCCGTCTGCTGTAGATACTTATATAAATCTAAATCCAGGTACTATAAATAGACCTTGTGGAAAACTTGGCGGTAAAAGAAGAACACGAAAGTCCAAAAGACCTTATGGAAGACTTGGTGGTAAAAGAAGAACCCGAAATTCCAAACGACCCAAAAAAACAAATATAACTCGTTCAAAAAAATAAAGAAGATGAACAAACTTTACGCAGGTATGAAAAGAGATAACATTGAACCTCTTTTATACGAATTGTTTGTGCGAACTTAAATCATTCAAATGTATAGAAGAATTATTTGAATGATTTAAATATATTATTATAGTATTACAATTATGGAGGAATATTACAATCAATATAATGATATATTAACTATAGCCACAAAAGCAATAAATAATGGTGATAGTATAATAATATGTGGACCGGAATATAGTGGAAAAACTTATTTGAGAAAGCAATTACAACAGATATTGTATGACCATAATTATAATGTATATTATGGAATGTCTGGTTTATATGAAACAAATCGTTTGCACGGAAGAACATATGTTAATGAAAAATTTTGGATAGAAGAAACTAATAAACAAACATTAAGTGATATATTAAATAATTATAAATACATAGAAACGAATATTAAGTATCCAAAATTAAATAACAATTAGTTTTTTTATTAATATATAATATAGATGTCTGCTTATTATTCAGATATAAAATATAATTACGAAACTAGTTATAAAATAGATGGCGTAGATTATAAATTATATATTCCCAGATTACCTAGAGAAGATTTTGAAGGAATGGCATTAGAAGCAGTTTATGATGATGTTATAAAAAGAGATTATAAAGAAGTATATGATATATTTGAAAAAAATAGATATTCTAATTTTCAAGATAAAGTAGAGGGTTTAGTACATGCAATGAAAGAAGTAAATGGAAAAAATTGGAATTCTAATCAATATATATGGTTTTATGATAATTATTTTAATAAATATTTTGCACTAGCTCCAGAGCCTGTTTATGTGCCAAATCTTGATTATAGTTCTTATACTAATAATACTACTGATAAACAGAAATTTGATCTACAATCTATGTTTGACTTAATTGGTGATGATTCTGATGAAGATGAATCTAGTGATGAAGATAAATCAACCAATGTTGAAAAAGTATCTGCAACAGAATTACCAAATGCATTTGATTTATTATATCCTGATGGCTATGTAAGTGAAGATTATTCATCACCCGATGAATCTTCTAGTAAACCAGTAGAAAAAATGAATGAAAAAGAATTAAAAAAGATTAAGAATGCAGAACACAGAAAGGCTGCAACAGAAAGTAGAGCTATGTCAAGAGCAGTAGTTAAGGCAGACCGTGAAAGATCAAAAGCAGAGGCAAAGGCTTCAAATAAATTGGCAAAAGACCAATTAAAGGTAGCACAAAAACAAGAAAAACAAACAGCAAAAGAATTAGAAAAACAAGAAAAACAAACAGCAAAAGATGCAGTAAAAGCAGCAAAGCAAGCAGAAAAAGATGCAGTAAAAGCAACAAAGCAAGCAGAAAAAGCTACAACTGTTGCTAAAAAAATGTCATCTGGTGGAAGTAATAAAAAAACAAAAAAAAAGAGAAAACATAATAAACAGTTATCAAGAAAAAAAAATATGTAAAAATGTTATTCTAAAAGAATGCAAAAATGTAAAAAATTGAGCATAATTATGTATTATAATTATGATCACCTAATATAAGATTAATATTCTTAAAAATGATGAGTGAAGTAACTATGAAAGCCGACAAAGAAGCCAAGAAGCTTGCCGACAAAGAAGCCAAAGAAGCCAAGAAAATCGCTGACAAGGAGGACAAAGAAGCCAAGAAGCTTGCCGACAAAGAAGCCAAAGAAGCCAAGAAAATCGCCGACAAGGAGGACAAAGAAGCCAAGAAAATCGCTGATAAAGAAGCGAAGGAGCTCGCAAAGAAAACCGCAAATGAAGAAAAAGAACAAAAAAGAATAAATGATAACCAAAATATGACTGATAGCGAATGGTTGTGTGCCAGATATAAAAATGAAAATAAAAATAAAATAGAAATCTTACCAGCTGAAATTTTAAAATCGCTTTATCAAGGATTTTGTAGTCATATTACTAATTTCTTGAATATAGAAAGAAGTCTTGGACAATATATAGATAGAGTCACTAATTTCCCTTCATATATCAGTGAAAATTTTGTTTTACATATTTTAATAACATTAAATATCCAGTGTTATTGGAATTGTAAAGGTGATATTATGGTTAATCATAATGATGAAAATGGTTTTGTTCAAGGAGAAGTAAAGTGTTGTTTTCATGGACCGTCACAGTTTAGTCCAGATAAAAAAAAAGAAGGACATACGTTATATTATTTAGATTCTACTGAACATCTTGAAAAAAAAGGATATGTTAAATTATATGAAATAAAAAATTATATTAATGAACTTAAAAAGGTGCCGATCAATAAGAAACAATTATTAGAGGAACAACAAGATAGTAAAAGAAGACCTAGATTTTCAATAAAGGATGTTTGGCCCGACTTACATCCAATATGGGAGGGTAATATTTATGATATATTAGATAATTCTATGTAACTTATTAACAATTAAATCAACAACCGGAACAGAAACAGCATTACCAGCTAGTTTGTATAATGAACTATCTGAAATATTAGGTAGTTTGTAATCAGCTGGAAACCCTTGTAAATTAAAACATTCACGTGGGGTCAGTTTTCTTATTCCTTTTTTATCTTTTAATAGGGGGACATTATGTCCACCTCCACCCATGTTTGCGGTTAATGTGGGACAACAACCACTCTTGTTTTCTCGTACATAAAATCGGCGATATTGATATAGTACATTATCATAAACACTTTTTGTAATTCCTTTTTCTATTTCATCATACACTTTAAAACGGTCAGTGTAATAGTATTTATCATCAATATTGTCTTCTAATAATTCAGATATTTTTTTATTTTCTACTTTATCAAAATCAAAATTGAATTTATCATATTTTTCTTTACTTCTAAATCCAACGATATAAATTCTCTCACGATGTTGTGGAATATCGGTAATAACGCTTGTATCTAATATTGCAGTCTTAATATGATATCCAGCATTTTGCAATTTTTCTTCGATTACATTGAATGTTTTACCTTCATCATGTGACTTTAAATTTTTGACATTTTCTAAAATAATCATTTTGGGCTTATGTTGTTCCAAGATTTCTAAAATTTTCCAAAATACATTAGACCTTTTATCGTCAAAACCTTTTTTATCACCGGCAATACTGAACGGCTGGCAATTATGCGATATTATATTTTCTATAATATAACTGTTATCATTTTCAACTTCAAAATTATAAACTGGTTCATTTTCTACATCAGCCTTTTCTATTTTAAATGGAGCATACCAAACATATCCGTTTTCAATAAATGATGATTGTTTTCTGACTGTTTCTCTAGTATATCCTCTAATATGGTATGTATCTCGTTGATTAACAGTTCTTCCTTCTATTACAGTTGTTTTTGGACGAATATCTGTCCTGATACTAAACAAATGTCCTAATTTTAGATATAATCTTTGTAATCCAAATGCTAAATTATGTGATACAGTTGTAAATTCATAACAATCATTTTTGGTAATACAACCGTCTGCTTTATGATAACCATTTATGAATTCCTGTATATATTCTGTTGGAGCATCTTGAACCCACTCAGGGATTAATTTTCCATGAGCATATTTACCAAATTGTTTAAATATATTAAACCAAACAAAATCAGAACAACCATATTTATTACAGTTATTACCAGAAGGACATTTTTTATCAGTTAATTGCAATATATTATTTATTTTATGAAGTATATCTTTTTCATCTTTTGTATTAATAGCAAATCTTATTTTATTCATACAACGACCATCTAATTTGTTTGTTTCTTCTATCCATCCATCTCCTATAAAATAACCCATCATAAACCACATATCCGGATTATCTAATTTAATTTTAATTATATCAGTTTTATACTGATTTATATTTTTATCAAAATTAAAATCAGGTATTATACTATTTTCATTAATTTTCATACCAAAGTAATGATTATTATCTAATTCGTGTGCTTTTTTCCATTCGGGATTTTTAAATATATATTCATATTTTCGTAATTCATTATTCCATGTTCGTGTTTTTTCACGAATATAAAATGGGTGTTCGTCTGTACATTTAAAAGATGGATGATATTTAGCTGTAATGTTATATAAGCTACCATTATAATTTTTGTGTTGTAAATTTAGGATTTTTTGAAATTGTCCGGTATGTGTCATTAATGTATCTGTTAAATCAACGTCTTCAATATTTTTATATCCATTATAAGTTAAAACTTTTGTGCCTGCCACAAAACAAGGAAATCCGCCACAAAGAAGATCATGGTTAGGAATATCTTCTACATTTATTTCATTTAAATCCTCCAGTGTAAATTTATGTGTGGGGTGATTAAGTTCATATATTTGTTTAGAACACTCCATCATATCGTTTGTAAATACACATTTAAATTTATTCTTTCTTTCTAATGCTAATGTAAAAGCACCAGTTCCAGCAAATAAATCAATAAATTTTATTTTAGAACCAACTATGTTGAGTTTCCTTTTTTTTATATTCTTTGGTTGACTTAGAGTATTTTCCATTATGTATATACTAATAATTACATTTATATCTTTATACTTTATTCTATCAATTTTTTAATTATTACAGAAACAATAAAAATAACAAAAAATGTAGAAATACAAAAAGTAATATATTTTATTATTAATATGCATATATATTAATAATGAAAAATTATCCAATATTTAAAATAAATATCACAAAAAAAATAAAGTTTACAGACCCAATTACTTTAGAAGATATAAATGAAACGGTTGAAGAATATATTCATAAAGACATAAATAATATTGTAATTTTGTATAATAGTAATGGTTCTGGTGAAAATCAATATTTTTTTACCAACCGAAGTATGCCAGATGGTGCAATAAACATGGCTTGGATGGATGACGCAAATAATTTCTATGGTTGTAAAGATGTTAGCGATAGAGTTCATTTGGATAATACTAATCTAGACAAAAGTGAAACATACTTGAGTTTACGATCAATAGGTCTGCATATTAATCATAATTACTGTCTTATTGATAACGTAGTTAATATATACGAAGATGATGATGTAGAATTACATGATACAAATTATAAAAATCAATTGTATGTGTTATATAATCTAGATAAAGGATTTAAATCTTATGCATCTCTAGCTACTGTTATTGCTGGTGTAGCTCAAAGCAATGCACTACATTGTCAAGAAGGTTATGAATCCAAAACATCTATTTTACTTAATGCACAACCTGCAACTACAGATTATGTTCAAAACCTGAATGAACCTGAACAAGATATTATTGTTGCTGCTGGTCAAATGGAATTTGGTCCTCCTATTGGAGGACCACCATATGAACCGAATTCACCAGATTGGCCACCACCATCACCAACATATGACCCGAATTCATCAGATGATTCACCCACATCAATTGGAGAACCTATTTCACCAGATGGTTCACCACCACCAATAGGAACTCTATCATTATCACCAATATTACGTGACGTAGATACAACAGATGGTTCATCACTATCATCAATGGATGTTCAAACCGGCGGTGGAGGGAATGAGGTAGCGATATTTGCCGCAACGCTTGGAAAATGGTTGTTACTACACCCTCTTGCTAAAATTATATTATACAAACGTTATAATGTACGAGAAACAACATGGTGTAGTTTTCCGGTATTGCGTCTTGCTCAAGAACTACTAGGTGAATGTCGTGGACGTTCTGTTCAAGTCGCTATTGGTGAAGCAAATGATATATTGGAACTAGCTGATATTGAGTCCGGTGGTGAGATTGAGCCTAACTGCCCACAAGTAACTGGAGGAAGAAGAAAGACTCGTCGTAATAAGAGAAAAGGTGGAAGAAAATCAAGAAAAATGAATAAAAAGACGAATAAGCATAGACGTTCAAAGAAGTCAAAACCTGCAGTATAATTCAATGTAAACATAAACTTACACAAGTTAAGGATAATAAAAAAGTGTTTTTTTATTATAATTGTTTCAAAAACGGCGTTTTAAATCTTGAAATGTCTAAAATATACATTGAATAAAATTATTTTTATATGTTTCTTGATTTTTTAAACATAACTCATTATAAGCATCATTATTTATAATAATTGCTTTTCTGGTAGCATGGTTCATAATACTATCGTAAACTTCATTGGTAGGTATAATATGTTTCATAAATCCACATAATCCAGTTTGATCGCTATCTTTATAAAAATTAATATGTCTATTTCCCCTTGAAGAATTAATTGAAGCAATAATAGGTGTTAAATTACCGAGTCTATCTTTATCAAGTTCTCCTTCCCAAATACTACTATTGGGAATAATATGTTCTAGACTAAAATCATTTTCTAACATATTAATTGGTATATGTTCTTTATAATAATAAAACATTAATGTTTTTTCCCAAAACTGTATTTTTCTGCGTTTTTCCTTTTTGAGTTTTGTGTTTTCATCATCCATATATCTTTCGGCTGGCATATTATTTTCCAAACATAGATAGTCAATTAATTCTACAAATAGGTTTTCTATATTATCGTGTACAATTGTTAGGGGGCTTTCTAAGTACTGTTTAGTTTTATTGTTAATATAAGAACCACCTGCTTCATATAGAATTGTATCAAAATTTTTAAAGTAGCCTTTTTTATCTTTATCGCTTACATCACTAATCATAAAATGATACAAAATACATTTCGCAATAGAATTTTTGATTATAGTTTCATCTGTATTTTGTTTATAAAATCCAATTATACTAATTAAAATCATATATAAAGTATTTTTTTTCAATAGATTTAGCTTTATTAAACATGATTTATTAAATAAAATATCATTTAATTGGGTTGTGAACATAGATTGGATAACTTCGTTTAAAATATTACAAGAATAATTAATATACTTTATAAAATCATTAACATTTTCTGTTGTATATGATGTTTCATTAAGACCATATAATGTTTTATATAATTTAAAGAACAAAGATAATCCATTATAATCAGTCTTTTCAATGAAGTTATAAGTATTATGACATAGATTTTGAAAACCAACAATAAAATCATATGCATTAATAATTTCAGCGTCAGTGTAATTATAACATTTTAATACTTCACCTTCTGATTTTTCTTTATAATATTCACATATAGTTTGTTGTAATTGTGTTTTTATAATAGAGTCATTAATTGTAAAATTAGTTATATGATATAACCGACATGCTAGTAATTCAATTTCTGTTAATTTATTATCAAATTTGTTAATATCCTCAAACGTTTTACATAATTCATCATTTGTATATCTTTCAAATAGATTAACATTAATTTTAATATAACTGTCAAAGCTATTGCCATTAATTTTTAATAGTTTTTGTATTTCTTCAATTCTATCATCAAAATCATCATTTTTATGTTGTATATTAGAATATAACTCAGTTTTTCCTATTGTTCTAAAATATTTACCAGGTGTTTTAATAGATATCATATCATTGTATGATATGTTATTAAATACATCCTTTATTTCTTGTATAATTATTTTATCCACATTGTCAATTTCATCTAATTCTTTAAATAAATCTTTTAAATATTCTGGAAATATAGTAAACGGTTTGTTCATAAAGTGCATAATTGCATTTATTCTATTATTTCCATCGATATTTGAAAAAGATAAGTTACCATCAGTTGTATACTCACCAAATGTAATAGCATGAACGCTATTATATGTACCATATAAAAATATTATGTAGTCTTGTATATTCGGCTTTATTTCTTTGATACGAATAATATCCCACTTTTTTTTTCTATTAAATTTAGGTTTGCTTATATGTTGATTCTGCACTTGCTGAATCAGTTCACGCACTGTCCATTGTTCATTCTTAATTCGTTTGTCCGTCATCATTGTGATTTATAGTATATATGACGGACAATCTTTATATAACTTTAAATCAATTTTTCATACATTTGATAACATATTAGTAATTACTGCATATATTGTTACATAAATAGGCCGAATTATTAACAAAAAATAATTATATATTTTTGATAAAATACATAATAAAAAAAAAGTTGTTAAATATATTTATAAGTATTTATTCGGTAATGATGCGTGGAACAATATTAATAGTTTGTAATTCTTGTGCCATAAGTTTGTATGCATAGGGGATATCAACCTTTGCAAAATCAGTACGATTATCACAAGTCTTGCATAAGTGAATGGAATAGTCATTGCTTGCATACAGTCTGTTTTTCTTACCGTCATTGAAAGATGCAATCATACCGCATTTTTTGCATACATGAACATTATATTTGTCGGATACATCATACATTCGTTCTTTACAAAATTTGGTCATACCGTGTGCAATCATAACATCTCTTTCCATTTCACCAATACGGAAACCACCATCACGACTTCTACCTTCAGCAGGTTGTCTAGTAAGATTAACCATAGGTCCAATGGAACGACTGTGTTGTTTATCTGCAACCATGTGCTTGAGACGCTGATAGAATACAGGACCAATAAAGATGTTGGTTTCAAGTTGTTCACCAGTAAGGCCATTGTACATGAGTTCATTCCCGTAGCTTTCATACCCAAGTTTTAATAGTTCTTGTGAAATGGTTTTAACATCAAGATTACCAAAACTAGTACCATCGCCAAACATTCCAAGTTCCAATAAAACTTTACCAAGTAATGTTTCTTTGAGTTGTCCAATAGTCATTCTAGATGGAATAGCATGTGGATTAATAATAATATCTGGACGAAGACCAGACTTGGTAAAAGGCATATCACATTCAGGTATAATATTTCCAGCAGTACCTTTTTGTCCATGACGACTAGAGAATTTATCACCGAATGTGGGTTTACGAAGTACGCGTAGTCGTACTTTTGCAAAATTATATCCATCACCATTTCTACCTGTGAAATTTTTATCAACATAAGCTTCTTCAGTGGTTCTAAACGTTTTACTTTGGTCTTCATATTTAATAGTTTTCGTGGGGTCATTTCTATTTTCTTTGATGGGAACAATTTTTGCAATAATAACATCTCTATTTTCAGCAAGTTCATTAACTGGTATGAATCCATCGGCGTTCAATTTAGAGTAATTGCCAAATTTAATACCTTTTGTTTTAGATGGTTCTGGTTTACACCGGATGATTTCATCGCGTATAATATTTTTGTCTTCATCCTTTTCTGTGTGGTAAATAGTAGCTAGAAATAAGCCTCTGTCAATAGACCCCTTATTAATAAGGACACTATCTTCTTGATTATATCCAGTATGTGTCATAATTGCCACATGAATCTGTGTTCCAGATGGGATTTGGTTTAGATGTAAGTAATTCATGATTCGTGTGTCAACTAAAGGCCTAGTTGGATAATTGAGTACATATGCAGTTTTATCCATTCTTTGATCGTAATTTGTAGCATAAACACCCATCGCTTGCTTACCCATCGCGCATTGGTAAGTGTTTCTAGGAGCTTGATTATGGTCGGGGAAAGGCACACAAGAAGCAAGTACCCCAAAAATAGTACTAGGATGTATTTCACAATGTGTAAAGTTGAATTGATAATGATTATTTTGTAAGTATCCATCTTTAGATTTCATTGCAATCATAGTGAAACTTTGTTCTTCTGGGTCAATATATTCAATAACTGATTCATCAATATTACAATTAATAAGAAGGTCATTCCAAGTAATTTTTTTATCAACCAATGACTGAATGATATCATTAGTAATTAATGCCTTGTTATTTCTTACGCGTAATACTGGTCTAGTTAATCTACCACCATCACTACAAATTCTAATTTCTAGGAATTTATAATCAAATATAATGGATGTATAAATATTAATAATTCCAGTATGTTTTTTAAATTTGAGGTCATTATACATTTCTTCGGGTTTATCTGTAACACCTTGCCACGCACCATTAACGAAAACTTTAACCTTATTATGAATTTCACTAGTATCTTGAATATCATCAAATGAAATAAGGAAAGGCTTAATATATTCATATAATGCAAAACTATTAGTTGGTATTGTAATATGTGCCATATAACTAATGTTTTTGACAACACCAATAGACTGTCCTTCTGGTGTTTCTGCTGGGCATAAGAATCCCCAAGTAGTATTATGTAATTTTCGTGGTGCAATTAGTTCACCACTTTTTTCAAGTGGGGTATTAATTCTACGAAGATGACTTAAACTAGAAACATAAGTAAGTCGATTTAAAACTTGTGCAACACCAACCTTACTACTATTAGATTGTTTAATACTGAAATCACCTGTAGATAATGCTCTATTAATACCATTTTCAATGGTGGTAGATTTCATAATTTTGTAAATATTAGTCATATTAATAATATTGCTGTAATCTTCACTAGAACGCCATGAGCCAGTATTAATTTCTCTAATCACCTGTTTTTGCATTTCCTTAACTAATTTATTGAAATAATTTCTAAAAAGATTGTTAAGGAGAGAGCCAGTAAGTTCAATACGTTTGTTAATGTATGAATCTCGGTCATCAGTATTTCTCCATCCCAAACTAGTGCAAATAAGTTTGGATGCCATATATCCAAGTAAGAATAATTTTTGAATTTTTGTTTTGCAATGAGGGAAAAGGTCGTTTTCTAAAACATCCAGTGTAAAATTACGTTTTTTTTGCATACCAGTTTCTTTATCCATATTAATAGGTGTATAAGAAGCATATGTAGTAATATGACTAATAGCATCTTCTTCTGTCATGTATGGATTTGCATCAATAATAGATGCTTGTAAACACTGTAGAACTTCTGCATTTTCTTCAGCTTCAATATTTAAGACGATATGTTTACATATTTCTTTATCAGCAATAATACCAAGTGCTCTAAACAATACAAATAATTCAATTGGTTGTTTAATTCTAGGTATAGTAATATAAATTCCATGTCCAAACCCATTATTTTTGGATGCAATCATCATTTCAATTTGTTTTGGTGATATACATTTAAAATCGGGAACAGATTTAATCTCTGCAATCCAGGTCCATTTGGTAGTCTTTTTTCCATCAAAACAATATATTCTATTTTCAGCAGCCCGTTCTTGACCAAGAACAGTTTTTTCGGATCCTTTAATAATAAAGTATCCACCACAATCCATTTTGCATTCGCCAGTAAGTTGCGAATTAGTAAAATTATTGTTTTGATTTAAAACACATATAGATGATTTTAACATAATTGGCATTTTTCCAATATTAATTTTTGGTAATGTTTTCGTAATAACCTTGATATTATCCATATTTTCATTATTTCTAATTACATAATCAATATTAATGTCAATAGTCATTGTAGAAGCATATGTAAAGTTCCTAAGTTTTGCTTCTTGTGGAAGCATGATTTTTGTTGCACCATTATTTTCATGAATTTGTGGTGGATATAGTTTAAAATTATCAAAGCGAACCAGACATTCTAGTATATATTGGTTTGTTTCTGGAATGAAATCATTTTCAGAGTGAATTGTAACAGGATTGAACATATCAATAGTGTGTTGAACTTGGTAGTTTACAAAATTATTATACGATTCAATTTGATGCCTAACTAATCTATCTAGATGTTTTCCTTCAAAGTAAGATTCAATAATTTGATAAGGTTCTTCAATATAATTACCCAAATGTTCTAATACTTTTTTTTCATTATCCGGAATACTATTATTAGTATCTTTTATATGTTTTTCAATATGTTTTTCAGTATCAATTATATGTTTAATTGTCTTGGTTTCTTCATTTATAACAGGCTTAACATTTAACTTACGTTTTGGGTTAGGTTTTACCATAGTACTACTATCATGATTTGCACACGCAGATTTCATTTCATAAGAAGACATAATTTTGTAATAACTTTATACATATTTGCTATGAAATATATTTTCAATTTTTTAACTCTATGTTTAACTATTCAAAAATAGTTTTATTGAATGTAAATAAAAAGATTTATTTATGATAATTATTGGATGAATAAATCAAAAAAATTTATAAATTATTTGGATGAACATGCAAGTAAAAATGATATGAATTATTTAGATTATAATGGTTTAATGTATGTTATAGAAAATCAATATTATAATAATATTGGTATATTGAATCCAAATAAAAAAAAGATAATTCAAAATACATATAATACAATAAATAATGATAAAAAACTAGACAATGATAAAAAACTAGACAATGATAAAAAACTAGACAATGAAGATAAATATGTGAAGAAGAATAAAGTAAATATTGATAAATCAATTTATACCTTAACAGATTTAATAGATGTGATAAATACTAATGAATATTGTCATGATACTGAATATAATATTGATTTAGAATCATTACATAAAGTAAAAAAAGAATTAGTAGCATTAAATGATATGATTGGTATGGAAACTATAAAACAGTCTGTATTGGAACAAATGTTATTTTTTATACAAAAATTAGATATAGATATTAATGGTAATAGTGATTATAAACATACTGTTATATACGGACCACCTGGAACCGGAAAAACAGAAATTGCAAAATTAATAGGCAATATGTATTCAAAATTAGGATTATTAAATAAAAATGTATTTAAAAAAGTAACTCGTAGTGATTTAATTGCTGGTTATCTGGGTCAAACCGCAATTAAAACAAATAAAATAATAGATGAATGTATTGGAGGTGTGTTATTTATAGATGAGGCATATTCATTGGCATCAAATGATAATGGTGATAGTTTTTCAAAAGAATGTTTAGATACACTATGTGAAAAATTAAGTGACCACAAAAATGATTTAATGGTAATAATTGCTGGATATGAAGATGAATTAAAAAATACGTTTTTTAAGGTTAATAAAGGTTTAGAATCCAGATTTATTTGGAAATTTAATATGGATAAGTACGATGCGAAAGAATTACAACAAATATTTAACAAAAAGGTTTTAGAAAGTGGTTGGAAATTAGATTGTGATAATGGTATATTAAATAAATGGTTTGAAATAAATTATAAAGACTTTGTAAATTATGGTAGAGATATGGAACAGTTATTAACTTATATAAAAATTAGTCACGGAAAACGTATATATGGAAAAGATACTGATTTACGTAAAAAAATAATAATGGACGATATAAAAAATGCATTTAAAATATTTAAAAATAATAGAGAAAAAAATGATTTACCCAAACATTTACAAAATTTTTATATATAAATAAAATATATAATGTTTGAATTCATTAAACAAGGTTTAGATACATTTGTAAATTTGAAACCAAAGGAAAGTATGGAGGATCAAAAAAAGAAAAATAGTGATGGGCAAATTATATCAGAAGAGTTGATGACATTCATATTAATTATTTTTATAATTTTACTTATTGTATTTATTATAGGTAAATATTGTTGGAATAATTACTTGGTAGAAGCAGTACCCGGAATACAACCATTAACCAGTATTACACAATTTGTTGCTATTTGGTTTGTAGCACAAACTTTATTTACTAAGTAATAAGCCATATTTAGGAAAATAATAAGTTTTACTTATCATTTTCTTTTCGTAAGATGTACATATATTATAAGTATCAATTATAAATGAGTGACAAGAAAGTATTTGCAATAGATCCGAATTTATTTTCATTTTCAAAAAATAAAACACGTAAAACGCGCGATAAACCAACAGAAGATTCTAAAATAAGAATGAAAGTATATAAACCAAAAAAGAATGATTCATTAAAAAAGAGGTCAATTTTGAATATGATTAGAAAACACCAAGAAACTGAATATAAAAATAAATTTGATAATTCTAATAAAAAAACTACCAATGATGTTCAAAATTTTAATAGTGATTTTAAAAATGCTACTGACTTTTTTAAAAATTTAGAAGAGAACGTTACTCAAAAAGCTAGTAGTAAACCAAATACAAATAATCATACAATAAAACAATATCCAACAATAACAAACCCTCTTCCTAATACATCATATATAGAACCTAGCATGATAAATACAACATTACCAGCTACATTAAATAATATTACTAACAGCATAAAACCTGCTATAAATGAATTACCTACTGTAATCAATACTAATGTTATACCAATTCCTAAATATGGTTGTTTAAAGAATGGAAGCTTACCAACATATAGGTCATTTATGAATCAAACACGTAAAACACAACCAGATATAATTGGTGGTAAACCAACCGACATACCAATATCTGTAAAAAGCAATAATTTTGCATCATTAGAGAGTTCTAAAATAAAAGAAAAAATAGAAAATATAAATATTAATAAAAATAAGAAAAAGAAAATGAAAAGAAAAAAAACTATACGACGTACGCATAAGATTGGTAGATCCAAAATAATGCCAAAGGTATCTGTATTAGTTTCAAACAAAACGATAAGAAATAATATTTCAAACAAAACTCAATTAATAAAACAGGTACCCATTCATGAAATACGAAGGTATTTAATAAAACATGGGTTTATTAGAGTTGGATCAAATACACCAAATGATGTATTGCGTAAAATGTATGAAAGTGCAATGTTAATATGTGGGGAAATACAAAATCATAATCCAGATAACTTATTATATAATTTCTTACATGATGTAGAAAAATAAATTATATAATTTGATATTCATTCAATAACCAAGTTACCGTCATAGAAGATACGATAACAATAGTATATATTATTATTCGTACATATTTATCTATATGTTCTGATATAACTTTATTTGTTGATTTTTCGTATATTTCATCAATTTCGTTTAATTCTTTAATAGGATTTATGTAAGAAGGATAGCTATATGCTCTTACTTTATATTTATTTTTATTAAAAGGAGAACCAGGTTTGCCTGGATCACAAAAATAACCATAATCACTGTCATCATTATAATTATGTATAATCTCAAAAGATTTATTAGTATTTATATTCATTTTGGTAGTAAAGTTTGTATATATATATGAATTATAATATATAAACTCAATTTTATAATAACATAAACATTTTGTTATTATATAATAATATGTCTGGAAACGAACAATCTATTTATTCTGAATATTTTAGTTATATTTATAAATATACCACTGAATATGGTGCAAAAACTATAGTTTTATTACAAGTGGGTGCGTTTTTTGAAATTTATGGTATACAACAAAAAGACAAAATAATAGGAAGCCAAATAGAAGAGATTACTGATATATGTAAGCTAAATATATCTACTAAATCACAACCATACGATTATGGTAATATCGTCATGGCTGGTTTTAGAGATTATACTATTGATAAATATATATCAATGATTACTGAAAATGGTTATACTGTGGCTGTTTATATACAAGTAAAAGAAGGTAAAAAAATATACAGAGAACTAGATAAAGTATATTCACCAGGAACATATATATCATGTGAAACAGATACAAATACGGAAATTTCTAACAATATAATGGCAATATGGTTTGATGTATTTAAACCACGTAAAAATATAATTAAAAATTCTACAGGTACATTAATTTATGGTGTTTCGGTTGTAAATATTTTTACTGGTCAATCATCAATATTTCAACATGAAACTGACAACAATATTAATGTTACTTCATTTGATGAATTAGAACGATATATATCAATATATAACCCAAGTGAAGTTATTATTATATCACCATTTGATGAACCTATATTACAATCAATCATGCAGTATTCAAATATTAAAATTAGTACTGTTCATTTATTAGATTCACGTAATAAAACAAATACAAAAATAGAAAAATGTACCAATCAAAAATATATCAAAGAACTATTAACATTTTTTTATAAAGAAGATACCTATGATGTATGCACACAATTCCAAGAATATACGGTAGCAACACAATCTTTTTGTTATTTATTAAATTTTATACAGGAGCATAATCCTATGTTAAATAAGAAAATTAATATTCCTGAATTTAATAATACATCTAACCGAGTTATTTTGGCAAATCATACATTATTACAATTAAACATAATTAATGACGCATCATTAGATAGTAAGAAAATGGGTAAATTATCATCGGTTATGTCGTTATTGAATAAGTCTTGTTCACCAATGGGTAGACGGTTATTTCAACATAATTTAACTAATCCTACGTTTGACGAAGAATGGTTACAAGTAGAATATGATATGATAGACATTGTATTACAAGATAATAATATTGAAACGTTTGATTCTTTTCGTAAACAAATAACAAAAATAAAAGATATAGATAAAATATTACGTCAACTTGTTCTCAAAAAAATTTATCCAAGAACAATATTTGATTTGTTTTCTAGTTTGGATTATATTCAACAAATGAATGTTTGTTTATATGAAAACCAAGAGATAACTCAATATTTGTGTTCTAATATTGTAAATGATAATAATACAAATTGTAGTTCTCTAATCGATACAAAAATTTCCAGTGTAATGGAATTTTTACAAAAAAATTTATTATTAGAAGAGTGTAAATCTATTAATTCTATGACTACATTTAATAATAATATTATACAAAAGGGTGTTTCTAAAAAATTAGATTACGCTATTAATCAATATGAATTAAGTTTGTCACATTTTAATGAAATTCATAAAATATTTAATGGTTTTTTCAAATTTCATAATATAAATACAGGAGATACAGATTTTGTTAAAGTGCATGAAACAGAAAAATCTGGGTCTACACTTCAAATTACTAATAAAAGATGCACAATCTTGAAAACATTATTAGAAAGTGCAAAAAATCAAGATATACCTGTTGATGAAGAATTGAATATATCATTTAATATAGATGACATTAAATTTGTAAAAGCAACTGGTACTAATATGGAAATTACATTTCCATTATTATCAAAAATATGCAAGGATAACTTAAACTATAAAATGATGTTAAATAAAATAATTAGTGATACATACTTGGAGGTGTTAACTAAATTAGAAGAAACATATTTTACAAATATAGAAGACATATCATCTTATATTGCAAAATTAGACGTATTACAGAGTAAAGCTTATATTGCCAAAAAGAACAATTATTGTAAGCCAGTAATAAATACAAATTTACAAAAATCTGGGTTTATTGCTGAAAATATTAGACACTGTTTAATTGAACACATACAACAAGATGAGTTATATGTTCCTAATGATATTAGTATTGGTACAGAAGAAAATTCACAAGATGGAGTTTTATTATATGGAACAAATGCTGTTGGAAAAACGTCATTAATTCGGTCTATTGGTGTATCTATTATTATGGCACAAACTGGTATGTATGTTCCATGTTCTTCATTTATATATAAACCATACACTGCAATATATTCAAGAATATTAGGTAATGATAACATATTTAAAGGATTATCTACATTTGCGGTTGAAATGAGTGAATTACGAGTAATATTAAAAATGGCAGATGAAAATAGTTTAATTCTAGGAGATGAATTATGTTCTGGTACAGAAACTGAATCTGCTTTAAGTATATTTGTTGCAGGATTAATTGAATTCAATAAACGAAAATCTTCTTATATTTTTGCAACACATTTTCATGAAATTGTTTCCTATGATGAAATTATATCATTACAAAAATTAACACAAATGCATATGGAAGTTAGATATGATAGAGAATTAGATTCTCTTGTTTATGATAGAAAATTAAAAAAAGGTTCAGGGCCACGAATTTATGGATTAGAAGTATGTAAATCATTACATTTGGATGCACAATTTTTAGAAAAAGCATATGAAATACGTAATAAGTATTATCCAGAAACACGCGGAATTTTATCAAATAAGCAAAGTACGTATAATGCTAAAAAGATACGAGGAATTTGTGAAATGTGTAACAAAAATATGGGGGAAGAAGTTCATCATTTGCAACATCAAGAACATGCAAATGAAGATGGATTTATTAATTCATTTCATAAAAATCACAAAGCAAATTTATTGACTGTATGTGAAGAATGTCACGATACATTACATAATGCAGAACACAATAATAAGGTAATAGTAAAAAAGAAAACTTCAAATGGAATGAAATTAATATAATTATTTCTTTTTATTTTCTTCTTCCTTTTTTACACATTTTCTTTTCTTCTTCCACTTTACACATGTTCTCATTTAAAACGCCCAAAATTATATAATATATATATATTATATAATATACATGTCGAGACAAGTTTACTTAGAGGCTGGACTAAATAGTGTTAAATATGTCGACAACAAAACTAAAGTTGGACCGGATACAATGTTGTATCTTTATGGCAACCCTGTTGGAATGTTAAAGGAATTACGAGATAATGACGCAAATAATGGTTCAGAAAATATTGGCATGCCTGGAGAAGATCCATTGGGAACTGTTGATACATTGGAAAACAAATTTACCGCCGAAGGAGGCAAAAGAAAATCACTTCGCGGCCGAAAGAGCAATAAATCCAGAAAAGCAACTCGTAGAAAAGCAACTCGTAGAAAAGCAACTCGTAGAAAAGCAACTCGTCGTCGTTAATTTAATTCGTTCATAAATTTCCTGAATATTTAGGAAATTTATTTGTCATATCTATCTCACTTTTTATAGAATTGTAGAGTTTTTAGAAACACATATAACGAGTAAGTTCATTCATAAATTGATTATAATAGACAATGCAAGTAGTCATAGAAATCAAAAGTTAGATGGATTAACATATAATGATTTACAGAAGAACATAAGAAAAACAATAGAAATTATACCAAATGATAAATACAAAAAGTTATTAGAAGGAGCATATGAGCGTCCATAAAAATACTTCAAAGGGAATGAAATTAATATAATTATTTCTTTTTCTTTTCTTCTTCCTCTTTTAAAAACGCGGCGTTTCCTTTAGATATTAATTGTTGTTCTTGTTTTGCTTTTGTTTTTTCATATTCATCGTTAAAAATATAATCACCAATATAATTATTACTACGGCTTAATAAGACACTATCGGTATAACTAGGAACATATGTAGCCGCACCATATTTATATGTATCTGGTTCATAATAGGTAAAATTACTTTGCATTGCTGGACGTTTAATCGCTATTTTTTTCTTTTGAACTGGGTCATACACCCATACAGAAGCAAATTCTATATCTTCATTTTTTGCAATAACTTCTGGTGGGTCGTGATATTCAACATCTAAATTATCCATATTATTGTTGTAATCTATTTTACCTTTCAATTCATCACTTATATCATCTGGACCCATGACTTTACCTGTTTCATAAAATCCAGAATCAAACCCTGCATCTTTTGCGGTATTTATAGCTTTTTCTTTCGCAATATCAGTTAATGTTTTATTACCTTCTTTTACACTACTGTTAAAAAGTATAAAAATACTAAATACTATTAATAATAATATAATATATTTCATTTTATAGTATTATTACATTTTTTTCTTACGAGTTCCCTTCTTTTTATATTTTCTCTTTGCTTTACCATTATTTATAGTCTTTTTCTTGTGTGATTTTCTTTTACCACCAGTATTTTCTGATTTATTTAGTACCCATCTTTTTTCACTAGTACTGTTATCTGTGTAATAAAAATTACCGGGATATTTTGAAGATTCAAAAACAGGAATATTATCTTCCGGCATTAACCATCTAACATTATCGTTAGTTTTATCATGATAATAATATGTATTGGCTTGTTGATTAGATTTAATTATTTCATAGTCATAACCAGAATTTTCTGTTGGTTTACACGACGGTGTTTTGGGTTTAATACCTAATAGTCTGTTCAGTCTGTCATCTTCCTCTTTTTTATTTGCTTCCCATATTTTTTGTTGTTTTGCATGCCACATGGGATATAATTTTTCCGTAGCATTTATATACTCATGACTTTCACGGAATTGTTTAAATTCGTCGTAATACCTCTCAAGAAAACGTTTTCTCCATCCATAATCTCGGTTTTCCTCGCGAATAACATGATTAACGGATTCATTTTGTCTAAACCATTTTTGTTGCCAATTAAATTTTACTTCATCAATTGGATTACCATCATCGGGTTTTGAATAAATGGCAACTAGTTTTAAATTGGGTTTTTTATTTATAGGTGGATTATCTAACGGTGTATCCCATAGACGACTATCTTGTAGCAACGCACGTGAATTACCATCTCTGCTCATATATTTATGTGTATCAGCTTTATAACGAGCTAGTTCGGCATCATTTCTATCTCGTTTATCTTTTGCAGCTTGTTCAAATATTCTTTTTTCAAAATCTTCCATTGTTTCATTTTCGCGTTCTTTTTTCAATCGTTTAAGAGTTCCATCAGCATGAGCTTTTTGTTGTAATTCTACAATTTGTGACACAGTTAAATCATTTGAATGACTTGGCCCATTAAAAACACTTACCGGTTTGGGTTTTGCCTCTGACTTTCTTTTCTTATTAGAATTATTCATATTTATATTTATATATATTTTGTATATATTATTCTAAACTATTTCAATTTAGCTTCATTATAAATTTTATTACGTATAAGTTGTTCTATGTCATGCTTTTCTTTTCTCTTTTTTGCAAATTTTGCATCAATCTCGTGCATATTTTGTATACGTCCAATAGTATTTTCATATCTTAAATGAGGTTTTAGATTACTCTGTTCATATTTATAATTTTTAATATCTTCATAATGTTGTCTTATTGCATCTGCTCTAAATTGGGGGTCAATATTAGTAACATCTAAATCCATAATACCATAGTAACCTTTAATTATGTTTTTGGTTTTCATATTTATTACTATACTTTAAAATAAGAATAATATTATCAATTTTATATTATTTTTAAAAAATTGATTTATAAATAGTTTATAATGTTATATTATAGATTTGAAATAGAATGATTATTCCAGTTAAATGTTTTACATGTGGTATGGTACTAGCAGATAAGTATAGATATTATCAAAATGAAGTAAGAAGAATTAAATTACTTCAAGGTAATTCTCCTGATAAGGTAGTATATTTAACAAAAGGTAATGCTGAAAAAACAACAGAAGGTGTAGTATTAGACGATTTAGGATTACATAGTGTATGTTGTCGTCGTCATATGTTGACACATGTTGATATTGAATAAAATAATATACTATTAATATATAATGGCAATAACTTACAAAAAACGTACAACAAAAAGTGGTAAAAAAATAAAAGGAGGAAAATGTGGATGTAATTCATTTTTTGGTGGAAAAAAGTCGCGTCAGCGTAAAAGACAAACGCGTAAAAGACAAACGCGTAAAAGAAGAGTAATGAAAGGTGGTAATTCCTTATTTAATAATCCAATTGGTGGAAATGTAACAACATCAGGCGCGATTACAGATGCAAATATAATGGGCGGGAATATGGATTCAAGAACAGGTTTATATAATTTTGGTGATAGTAATGCTTTTGTCGTTTAAAAAAAATCTATGTATTTATTATATTAGTGAATGGTTGGATTAAAAAATTTATGTACACCTTCTTATGTTTATTTGGTAATATCAATAATATTATTACTGGTTATGTATTTTCAAAATATGAGTAATACACATATATATTGTTTAGGGGCACAAGAATGTGAAATTCCAAATATAAATATGTTATTTATAATAAAAATACTTTATATATTATTTTGGACATGGATTTTAAATATATTATGTAGAGAAGGTATCACACCATTAGCCTGGTTACTAGTGTTGGCACCTATTATATTATTTTTTGTATTATTATCCTTATTATTTGTTAGTTAAATATTAATAATAATTCAAAAAATTGATTGAGATTATATGTATATAAATATATATAAATATAGTTAATTATATAACAGAATGGACCCTTTAATTTCAAATATATCAAATGATGAAGATGAATTTAAATTTACATTAAGTGGTTTAAATGTAAGTTTAGCTAATGCTATACGGCGTACAATACTAAGTGATATACCAACATTAGCATTTTATACTGAAACATATAATGATAATCAATGTAATATTCAAGTGAATACTACTAGACTACATAATGAAATATTAAAACATCGGTTAAGTTGTATACCGGTTCATATGACAGAATTAGATATTTTACCTAATAATTATGTATTGGATTTAGATGTAGAAAATGATACAGATTCAATGCGTATTATTACCACAAATGATTTTAAAATTCGTAATAAAACCACTAATAACTATTTAACTGAAAATGAACAACGTAAAATATTCCCATCTAATATTCGTACAAATATGTATATTGATTTTGCAAGATTAAGACCTAAAATTGGAAATACTATTCCTGGAGAAAAACTTAAATTAACTGCAGAATTCTCTGTTCGTACTGCGATGGATAATAGTATGTTTAATGTAGTATCCAAGTGTTCATACGGTAATGCTATAGATATCATTAAGGCGAATGAGATTTGGGAAGAACATGCAAATAAAATAAAAGCTGATGGTTCAACTGCCGAAGAATTGGAAATACAAAAACGAAACTTTTATTTATTAGATGCCCATCGTCATTTCCAAGAAAATAGTTTTGATTTTGTAATACAATCTGTTGGTGTATATGAGAATAACAAAATTGTAAAAATGGCAAATGAAATTTTACATAAAAAATTCTTAGATTTAATTAATTCTATTGATTCTGGTGTTGTATTAGTTAAATTAAGTGAAACAACAATGGATTATTGTTTTGATATTGTATTGGAAAATGAAGATTATACAATGGGTAAGGTATTAGAATATATATTATATGAAAAATATTTTATTGAAAATAAAAAAATGTCATTTTGTGGGTTTAAAAAGTTTCATCCACACGACACAGATAGTGTTATTCGTGTTGCATTTGAAGATGTTACAGATAAAGTAATGGTTGCCCAATATTTACGAGAAGCATGTGTTATTGCCGCCGATGTATTCTCACGTATTTATAAAATGTTTTAAACTAAACTATTAAAAATATATAATAAATTTGTATATATTTTTTACTTGTATTTTATGCTTTTTCTTTTATAAGGAATTGGCTTTTTCTTTTTACGGTGTTTGTGGGTTTTCTTTTTATATTTTTTACCTCCTACTAAATCTGTTAGATTCTTCGTAGTTGGACTTTTTCTTAATGGATGTGTATAATCACCTTCACATGTTTTCCATGTTTCATTAATACCAGCAACTTCCTCATCATAATCTTCATAATCTTCATAATCTTCATCATATTTTGAAGCAATCTTTTTTTTATTTTTTTCAGCATTTATAATGTTATTTTGTACATTTTCTATTTTTTGTACTTCTTCTCTTAATCTATTTTTTAATTGTGTTTTTTGGGTTTTTAACTGGTTTTCTTCTTCTTTTTCTGCACGCATTCTTCGATAACCTTGATTCGGTGGTATTAAAGACCACATAGTATTTGTAGGTGATGAACGCGGACGGTCTAGTATCTTTATAGTACTATTATGAGAATTCGTACATCTACCTCTATTTTTTTTTGTTAATGACGGCATTTCTATATATTAATATTATAAAAAAATATATTAATTATTATAATTAATATATTTAGATGATTTACACCTAAAATCGTATATACTACAAAATAATTATGCATACTATTAAATTAGAATAAAGATTATTTAAATAGTATAAATATATAAGAATATAATATACTATAGTAGAATGAGTAGTAAAGATGAAACTGAACCTGTAATTGAAAAAACGACAGATGTAGTTGCAGTTGATGAAAAAGGATGCTTTGATTCTCTTAAAGAAACTGTTGGTGACCAAGATTTCAAACAAAAAATGGGTATGTATATTTCATTTATAACTGAATTCTATCGTGCATTAATGGGATCTTTTTTAGTATTATTTGTTCCACAAAAATGTGGTGACCATATTTGCGCTATGAGTGATAATATTAGTACCGGTGATAACTTAAAGGACAGTGCATTTTCTTTTAATATCATTGTATTTGTGTTATTTTTACATATGTATTTTGCAGAAATACGACGTGAAACAAAAATGATTGACTATTTACATATTAATCCCGAATTACCTAGAGATAATGATGCAGTTGGTGAAGCTTTGGTTAGATTACCTCAAGAAAAAAGAGAATGTATTTGGTTTTGGGATAAATATTATGCTAGAAGTGGAAAACTTGCTATGGTCGGATATCTTGTTAATATGGTATTAAGTGGTTTGGTTATATTTGATAATTATTTGGATGATAAAACATTAACAGTATTTATTACCAATGGGTTATTCATGGCATTAAAATTAAATGACACTCAAACAACAACAAATACAGATAAAAATATATTCTTATCAGCCTATTTAACAAGACGTATTCAATATAATGATGTTGACCCAGATAAGATGATTGACGCAGATAAGGTTATTGAATTAGTTGATAATGAGGAAACTGACGGTTTAAAAACTGATAATCAAGTATAAATCTTTATATTAAAAATAATATTATATTAAAAAATTGAATAAAAATATATTTATAATAAAATTATAAATATAGGCATGGAAAAGCGTATTAATAATAAGCTAGAAACATATATTACTAATTTAAAAACGAATATATGTAATAAAATTAATAATTCTACCATTGATGATAAAGAACAAGTAAATGAATTGTTGCAATTTGTATATGATTATGAAAGATTAACAATGGAAAAAGAAGATTTTATAAAACGTAAACGGATTAAGAACGCGATACCAGTAACAAATAGATGTAATGCATTACGTGCTAATAATGAACAGTGCACGCGACGTAGAAAAGAAGGGTGTGAATTTTGTGGAACACACACCAAAGGTACACCACATGGGTTGATTCAAAATATTAATCAAACTACTGATAATACTAAAAAACATCAGGTATATGCTATGGAAGTTCAAGGTATTGTTTATTATATTGATAGTATTAAAAATGTATATAATACTGAAGATATTATGAATAATATTAGTGATCCACAAATTATTGCTACTTATGAAAAAAAGGGAGATACTATTATTATTCCAAAGTTAGGGTTGGTATAAATTATTTATTAATTTTACGTGTTAAATTTTCTTGTATTGATTCTTCTCTATTTGTAGATATAAATTCAGTCATTGTATTTGCTTTTTCCATATCTCCTTTATAATATTTAGATAAAATTGCCATTAAATTCTTTTTTGTAATTGGTTTTTTTACAGTTTTTTGCGTATAACATAACTGTCCATCTTTAATATCTACACAATCTATTTCATTATCTTTCATTATATTCATTAATGTACTTGATAATTCTTTTTTGTCATTACTGCGCATTGTTTGTTCCTTTTTTAATGCTCTAATTTCATTATCTAATTTTACCCATTCTCTTATAGTTTTTATTAATAATTCTTTAGTAGACATAAGTATTACTAAGATATATTTTTTATATTATACATATATATTAATAATATGTATTTTACAAATCCACGTAGTATTCAACAAAATAATAAGTTATATACTCAAAATACGAATAAAACTAGACCAAATATAGGTATGGGAATGACTATAACTAGAAGTAATGCTAAACCTAGTACGAATACAATAGTGCAACCATCAGCACCAAAGCCAAAGCCGAATAGTGATATTACATGGGGTAAATCTTATTGGTTTTTTTTTCATACGATGGCTGAAAAAATAAAACCAGAATATTATTTGCAATATAGAAACCATTTGTTTGATATTGTTAAAGAAGTATGTAATAATTTACCATGTCCTGATTGTTCTCAACATGCAGTTAGTTACATAACTAAAATAAATGTAAATGCACTAACAACTAAAGAAGATTTTATTATGTGTTTATTTGAATTTCATAACTCTGTAAATAAACGTAAACATTTTCCAGTATTTACAGTTGATGAATTATTACAAAAATATTCTAAAGCTAATTTCAAAAATATTATTAATTACTTTATGCATTATTATAGAATGGAATACCGAAGTATACGTATGATTGCAGATACTATGCATAGACAACGTTCTGCTACACGAATTTTTAATTGGTTACAAACTAATAATAATTTATTTATGTTATAAATAGTATAAAAATAATTTTTATTATTAATTATATTTATGCCGATTATTATTGCCGAATATATTTGGATTGGTGGAAATAATTATGATTTACGGTCTAAGTCTAGGACATTAATGTGGGATAAGGAAACACCTATTCGTATTAATGATATTCCTCAATGGAATTATGACGGTTCTAGTACTAATCAAGCTAATGGTGAAAACTCTGAGGTTTTATTAATTCCGGTTTCTTTATATAAAGACCCATTTCGTGGGGGGGGTAGTATTTTAGTCTTATGTGAAACTTTTAGTGATGCTAAAACACCTGCAAAAAATAATAACAGAGCTAATTCACGATTAATGTTCAACAAGGAAATTGTACAAAAAGAAATACCTTTGTTTGGATTGGAACAAGAATATACTTTATTTCAAAAAGATAAAAAAACACCACTTGGCTGGCCAGAAGAGGGATTTCCGGAAGAACAAGGACCCTATTATTGTGGTGTTGGTTACGATAATGCTGTTGGTAGAAAAATTGCTAATGACCATTATAGAATTTGCTTGGATGCTGGATTAATTGTTTCAGGAATTAATGCCGAAGTTATGAAAGGACAATGGGAATATCAAATTGGACCTTGTTCATTGATGGATATTGGTGACCAAATGTGGATTTCTAGATATATTATGTATAGAATCAGTGAATTATATGAAGTATATGTATCGTTTGACCCAAAACCCATTGAAGGTGATTGGAACGGCTCTGGATGTCATGTTAATTACAGTACATTATCTATGAGAACAGGTGTTGAAAATAGTATAGAAAAAACGGTATTTGGATTATCTAACAGTCATAAAGATTTAATTAAAATTTATGGTGAAGGTAATGAAAGACGCATGACCGGTAAACATGAAACATCCAAATTAGAAGAATTCTCTTATGGTGTTGCCAACAGAAAATGTTCTATTCGTATTCCTATCAATACTATGATTAGTAAGTCAGGATATATTGAAGATAGAAGACCTGCTAGTAATATTGACCCATATTTAGTTACTGCTTCTGTTGTTGATGTAACCATAATTAAGAATTATGATCAAGAACCCGAATATGAAAATTCTATTAGTGAAATCAATAAAAATATTTTTCAAAATGAAAACATCAAATTAGAAAAAATAGAAGAATAATTATTTAAATTACATAATAATTTTTATTAATCTAAACCGAATGTTTTAATAATAATAAACCAGCAGAGGCATCCATTACATCTTTATTTAAACGACATGAACGTCTAACGGGTTGTGTTAATTTTTTTGATTGAATCGTTTGTTTCCTTTTTAAAATCATTTTATTATACTTAATTTTTTTGGTCTTTTCTTCCTGTTCTTGCTCTTCTTTTTCCTTCTTGTTCTTAAGGGCATTTTCTTGATTTAATTCTCTCACTTTCTCTCTTCTCTCATTTTCAATTTGCTTGTATTCCTTTTCCCAATCATCCATTCTACGCTCTTGAAAATATTTATTTTTTATTTTACGGCTAGAGTGTTCTTTTAGTAACCGGGTATAATGGTTCCAAAGTTCCCTTTCTTGTCTGGTAGTCAATTCAATCATTATTATAATATTATAAAGTTGCTTTGTAATATTATTTGTGAAAAATCTCAATTTTTTACATAAAATGTATACTTTTTTGTATCAAATTATTCATGTGCATCTATTTCAGTTTTATCTGTTGTCTTTCCATTTCTTGCTGTTCTTGTTTTTTATAAATTACTCACGTATTTCTTTGTTGCATTTTTGTATATATCAAAGTCGTTAGGCATATCTTTTGAATTTACTACTTCTTTGCCATGTTTGAATACTTTGCATTTGTATTGCGTTTGACTCACTTTTTCACATTTCTCGTTGTTTTTATATTTACCAAAATATAATAGTTCAGGTGTTTTTGTTGAATACATAATTTCTAACCATGCCCAACCTAATAAACCACCTGCTAAATAAGCTATTCCAGTTGTTTTCAAATTATAACAATAAGGCAACTCTTTATATTCTGCATTCAAGAATTTATTTACTATGTTTCCAATATTGGTATTATTATACCAATCAGCTACTATTAATATACTAAAAAAGACAACTGTTGGCCAATTATATTTTACTAAATTTGTTCCTTCATCAATGCCTACATGTATCATGTTAGATAGTAAGTATATAAAAGTAAAAATAATTATAGATGAACCTACCGGTATTTGAGAAAATTCACTACTACCAAATGATACTATTTTACAAATTGGGTCATCTGTATTACCTATATCAAAGAAATCTGTGAAATATAGTAGAGGAATTTGTTTTATTAGAGAACTTATAATAATAATAACACCAATTGCAAATATTAATCCCATTAAATAGACAATACCTTTTAGATCATTATTAAATATGGAACCAATTGTGAAAAAACAGACTAATATAAACGGACATAGTCTCATAAATAAATACGTAAATGTGCTAATATTAATATCCATATTATTGATTATATATTTATAATAGATTATAACTATATAAATTATTCTTTTTGTTTAGTATTACATTTGAAATATTTTCTTTTTGGAATAGTACATATATTATCATCAGCAGTGAAATATTGTAAATCCTTGTTATTAAATTTGTTAATTAAATATCCCCACAATAAACCCATTAATCCAGATATTAATATACCTATCATAATATTCATTCCACTAAAACAATTGTTCTGTGTTAACCATATCATATCTGTTAATATTAATATACCTAAAAATACCAATAATAGTATATTTGGTATTATGGAATTATTAATAGCCATTGTATATAATAAATAAAATGTTGTAAAACAATACACTGATATACTTAATGGCACATTGGATATGTTAGCTATATGATTTATTGTTACAAAATTACATAATTCACTCTGGTTAGAGAACATATTATCCTTTTTTGTTATACCATTTCCTATAAATATAGTCACTATTAAACTGATAAATAATCCTATCAAATATATTATTCCTTTTAAATCCATGTTAATTAAAGAAAATAACAAAAAATAACAAACGATTAGAAATGGTGCAAAAAAATATAATAAACTTCTAATATTATTAATATCTAATTTCATTTATTCTAAATTTTATATTATATGGTGATATTATCCTGACACGAAAACAGAATTAAATACATCCGTTATTTTAGATATTGGAATAAATTTTATATTGGAATTTTGTAATTGATATTTCTCTTTCCATTTGATAAAATCACGGTTGTTCTCTTGCGGATATAAAAATGTTTTTATACCAGCACGAATACCACTATTTATCTTTATTGATAATCCACCTATAGCTGTTACCTCACCACTTAAACTAATTTCACCAGTTATTGCTATATCATTACGTATTAATTTTTTGTTTAACAAACTATATATTGCAGTTGTTATTGCAGTTCCAGCAGAAGGACCATCTTTTGATATACTACCTTCGGGACAATGTATATGCAGACCTTGACATTTGGTTTTGGTAAAATACTTTAACCATTGTTCTTTTATATTATCATCGGTTAAACTCCATGCCAATGTTTTTGCTACATTCATACTTTCTTTCATTACATCACCCTGTAATCCAGTTAATTGTAAATCTAAAAATACGGATGATGGGAAAAAAGATGTTTGAATTGGAATGATTCCACCTAATCCTAGACTATTTGCCCATAAACCATTGATGATTCCTACTCTGGGTTCTCCATATATCTTTTTTTCAGTTATTTTTTGGTATTTTATTAGATATTTATTTTCTAGGTTCTCTAATGTCACTTTAATCGGTATACTATTTTCTATTTCTGCATTAATCTTCAATAACTCTAAATTTATTTCACCATATAAATCAAACATTATTTCTTTTAACTTTCTTACACCCGGTTCACTAGTATACCTAGTAATTATATGTTCTATTATACTATCATCTATGTCAACTACATTATCAAATCCCATTTTTGTGTTAATTTCAGGTATAATATACTTATGTATGATTACCATTTTATCTTCTAATGACAGGTTCTCAAACTTAATTCTATGAATGCGATCTAATAGAATTTTATCTATTAAGTCTGCATCATTATATGAAAATATAAACAGGGCTTTTGATATATCTATATCAATACCCGTAAAATATTTATCTTGAAATGAATCATTCTGTGTTGGGTCAATTAAATGGGTTAATATACCAATTATTTCTTTCCCGTTCTCTGTATTACTCACTTTATCTAACTCATCTATGTATATTATTGGATTCATACACTTTGTTTCCATTAATATGTCTACTATTTTACCCCATGTTGAATTTACATAAGTATATCCATGCCCTTCTAACGATGAACCATTACTTGAACCACCAACTGCTATAAATATAAAAGGACGAGTTGTTCCATCATGATTACATAAACAGTTTGTTAATCCTTTCTTTGCTAGACGTGTTTTTCCTATACCTGGAGAACCTTCAAAACCAAAACAATAACCTGATTGTTCTCCGTTAATCCATTGACCTATTATCTTCATTATCTGTTTTTTTGCATGACTATGACTATAGATTGAGTTCTCCAATGCATCTTCTATTTTTGTTGTCTCATTGTGGAATTCTATTATGTTTGTTTCTACATTTATTATATTTTTTGCATTTGTTATGTAATCTTGACAATGACTTAATGCTGTTATTGCTGTACATATTTCATACAACAATGAATAATCTATCGTTTCTAATCCATTTATATAATTTGTAATTTCCAAAATCTTATTGGTTTTATTCTCTTTCAATAAACACTTCTTTATATTTTTATCATTGAACAACAAATTTATTAACACATTGAGAACCCGTAATGGCATTTTATAAATACGTTCTATTAATAACGTTATTATACGTTTATTTAACAAAATCTTGTAATTTTTATTCATAGACCTTATTTCCAATAATGTGTATTTTGTCTTATCTGCGTCATTCATATCAAAATTTTTGGTAATAAAATTCTTGATTTTTTTAAAGTCCGTATTTATTGATTTTATAGTAGCTAATATTGGTTCTTCTCTGTATTTTCCAAATGGTATTCGCACTAATCCTTCCAAATATTGTTTTATTTTTGCACCAAATTCATCTGGTCTACCCTTTAATTCTTTTAATTTTATCATTGCCTTTTCTTTTACTGCATCCGGTGCTTTTAATATACAAATCTGTTGTTCTAATGATATTTTATTAGATTCATACTTATTTATCGTTTCGTTTGTATAATTTATATTATATTTTACTATATCCTTCATTTTATTACGAATCTTCCACGGAAAACTATTATAGATAATATCTTGATGGCTTATACTATATCCGGTTGTACTATTCAATAAATCATATAACAAATAACAGATATATTCGGTTTCTTGATTATTATAAAATAATAAGTTTAATAACATACATCGCTGTGTATACATATCCATTTCTAAAAATTGGGTTGTTACGATTTCTATATTTGTTTGTTCTACTTTTGCTATATCCACATTTACTACATTTAATCTGGTTATTATGTCATTGTTTCCATAAACCATAATATCTTTTAAGGTTAAATTTGTTATTATGTTTGTTAATATTTCTTGTTCATCATTATCATATGTTTTTATAGCTTGATTCAATGATTCTATTCTATGATTTATGTATGAATTATTTATACATTCTAGATGAATGTCATCAAATACACCTGTTACAATTAATGTCTTTCTTGTCTTTATATTTTGGATTACAATACGAATACTATTCGTTTTTTCTAATAATATTTTTGTATCATTATCTATGTCAAAACATTCATATGATTGGACAGTAAACATTTCTATCATTGATTCTGTGTTTTTATCACAACAAATTATTTCTGGTTTATTGTTCTCAAATGTATAATCACTCTTCCAATGAATTAATTTATATCCAATTGGATGGAAAAAACTTGTTATTAAATTGTATTTTTCTTTTATAATTGGATCGGTTGGCATATCGTTTTTGAAATCTGTGCCAAAACTAATAAATAATAAATCTACAAAATTCTTTGTACCAAAACCACATATTATCATTGATAATTTATCTATTATCTCTTGTAATCCATTTATTAAATGTTCAGTTGTTACTGCTTCATTATTTATTGTTTCTTCATACAATTCTTTATTTTTTTCAAATAATTCTGTTAATATTGTTATTGATAATTTTGAATCATTTTCACTAAATAATTCGTACATTTTATACTGTTTTATTGATAATATTGTGTTTTGAATTATTTCATTAATATATTTTATCTTTTTTGTTATAAAAATTATTATATTTGTACTTGCGGTTTTATCATTTATGTCATATTTTAATATATTATGACTATTCACTTTTTTTAATTTAATTGTATTCATCATTATATATAGTTACACTTATTTCTTGATATAATAACGACCTAAAATAACATCCATAAATGATATAAACGTTTTTTCATAATTATATTAAGTTATCATGGGAATTCCTAGTTATTTTTCGCATATTATTAGAAACCATTCTAATATTATACGTAACTTCCGTTATTTCTCATGTACGCCATTTCATTCACTTTATATGGATTGCAACTCCATTATCTATGATGCTGTACATTCTACTGAATATAATCAACAAAATTATGATATTTATGAATCGTTGATTATTGATATCATTATAAAAAATATTGAAAATTATATTCATATTATTAAACCTACACATACTATTTTTATCGCTTTTGATGGAGTTGCACCTTTTGCAAAAATGGACCAACAAAGAACACGTAGATGTAAAAATTCGTTTATTAATAATCATTATATCAAAAATAATGACATGAAATGGGATACTTCGGCTATTACACCCGGAACTCAATTTATGAATACTTTATCCAAGCGCATTCAATACAAGTTTAAACATGCTGAACAAAATTATAATGTATCTAATATTGTTATCTCTTGTTCTAATGAACCAGGCGAAGGGGAACATAAATTATTTGATTACTTACGAAAAACACCTTGTTTAAATGAAAATATTGCATTATATGGATTGGACTCTGACTTAATTATGTTATCCATCTTTCATTTACAATATTGCAAGAATGTATATATTTTTAGAGAAGCACCCGAATTTTTAAAACATTATTTTCCCATCACACCAGATAATGATAAAAATATGCCCTATTTTTTAGATATGAAAGTATTGGCTAACAGTATATTAACCGAAATGAAATGCAAAGCGAATGATTATCACCGCATTTATGATTACATTTTTTTATGTTTCTTTTTAGGTAATGACTTTTTACCACATTTTCCATCTATGAATATACGTACTCATGGTATACAAATTATTCTGGATATTTACAAAAATCATATTGGAAATCGTCATGATAAATTTATTATTGATAAAAATTTTAATATCCAATGGAATTCTGTTAATAAAATTATTAATGAACTTGCCAAAAAAGAGCACGAATTGTTAACGATTGAATATGATACGCGGAAAAAATTAGGAAAACGGAAATTTCCTACACATACAGATAAGGATATTGATGAATATTTTCAAAATGTACCTATAATTTTTCGGCCAGATGAATTGTATATTTCACCAAATGAATCACAATGGGAAAATAGATATTATAAGACATTAATTGGGGGTGATGTTAATGAAACCAATATTAAGAATATATGTACGAATTATCTAGAAGGATTAGAATGGGTATTTAAATATTATTCTAGGGGGTGTCCTCATTGGAAATGGAAATATTGCTTCCATTATCCACCTTTATTAAAAGATTTATGTAAATATGTACCACATTTTGATACTACATTTATTCATAGTAAAACCACCAATTCCAATAAACCATTTACTCCATTCATTGATTCAGTTCAACTTTCTTATGTATTACCATTCAATAATTTGGATTTATTGCCCACTAAAATTAATAACTTTTTAACTTCTAATTATAAACATCTTTATGATGATAGAATACAATTTCAATGGGCTTTTTGCAGATACTTTTGGGAAGCCCATCCTTTACTTCCCGAAATATCTTTAGAGTTGTTAGAACAATGGGATATACAATTTAGAATGCATTTTGATAATATCAAAGCATAATTGTATAAAAAATTGAAAAATATTATAATAATATATTTATACTATATTATTATAACTATTATGGTTTTTAATAAGCAAAACTGTGATAATTGTGTTCATTTATTTATCAATGATGGAATCAATGGGGTAAATAAGGTTTATGAATTATTAACTTCATTTATTACAAAATATGAAATTAATAATAATTTGGATGAATATGTTCATGAATATCGCAGTGATACTAAAATGCTTTTTACAGTCTTTCAAGATACATTTGGTAGCGAATTAACTAAAAATGAAATTCTAACTTGTATGGATAAAGATGATATTGATGACCAAAAAGAATATGAAAATTATCAAATTGTTGTAGGTAATATACAATATGTATTAGACCATATTGATACTGTTGATTTGTATAATCCAGATAAAAATTTTAATTTAAACTGTGCATACGTATTTTCATATTTTAATACAAAAAATAACGAGTTAAATGAATTAGTTGATACCATGTCTGGTGCTACTAAAGTGTTAACTTCTCTTAAAAATACTCTATAACATATGAATGCTAATATGACAGAAATTAACACTACTATTATTGATACTGATGAATAAAGTAAAAAATTGATATTTTAATAACATATTTTTTATTATTAACTATTATTATTATGAATTATTATGATAAGATTGTTAACTTTAAACAATATATTAATAATGAATCATTAAAAAAAATTTGTAACTTTTGTATTACTAATTTTGGTATATACATAGTATGGGTCGGTATACATTATATTGCTGCACATTTATATGTATATTGGTGTGTTCCTGCTACACTTGTCGGCATATTTATGTCGCCATTTATTGTTCCCGCATCTCATTGTTATGCGTTACGTTGGGCAGTTTATCATGGAGGTAACAGCATAAATTCTATGTGGACTACTATTGGGGTATGGTTACTTGCACGTACATTGCCATTAAAAACAGTGTAAACAGTAGAAATTAATAAGAATGTTTTTTATTATTACAACAGAATACTCGGCCAAATAAAATGTGTATATAATATATTATGTTAACTACATTTATTGTTGTGCTCACTAGTCTTACTATGGGATGTTCTATGCCCATATACAATTATTATGAATTAGCAGTCCAAAAATGGTGTAGCACAGATTATATGATTCACGGTCTTTGGCCACAAATTAACAGTACTGATTACCCAGAGTATTGTAAAACTGTTTCATATTCTCAACCAGATGGCACATTATTAACAGATATGAATACATATTGGCAGGGATGTGATAATACATTGTGGGAACATGAATGGGAAAAACACGGGTCGTGTGTATCCGCACAGAATAACATAAATGAGGATACTTTTTTTAACACTACATTGTCATTATTTTTAGAGAACTACAAATTAATAGATAATTGTAAAGATGATGATTGTATATTGGCATGTTTTGACCTAGACTATAATCTCATCAAATGTTAACATATGAATATTTATACATTTTCTTATTAAAAATGTGTAATAAAAAACGGTTTTTCTTTATTAATTTACATTTTTGTTATAAGTTGTTTACATATTGGATTTTTGTAGTAGCATTGCTATCTCTATTTTTATCAGGATGATATTTTATTTGCATTTTACGTTTTGCATTCTTTTGAGTATTTCCAGATGCTATTAATACATTATATTCTATATCTAATTTTTTTTCTTCATTTGATTTTGGGTTTTTTTCAATATCTGGTTGTTGTTGTTCCTCAAACTTACGTTGATGTTGTTCCTCAAACTTACGTTGATGTTCATTAAATTCACGACGGTGTTCTTCATCGCGTCTACGTTTTTGTTCTTCTTGTTTTTTTAATTCTTGTTCTTTTCTTTTTTGTTCATTCTTTTTATTTTTCTTTTTTTCTCGTAATTCACGCTGTTTTTCGGTTTCTTTATTTTTTGGTTTGGCTGTTAGATTTACATAGAATGGGTCCAATAATTTATACCAATGGTCTTCATTATCTACCTTTATTTTTTCTTTAGGTGTAAGGTTTCCCTTTTTCTTTAATTTTGCAATTGCGGTTAATGCTTTTCTTGCTTTCCTTTCATTCTTTTTATGATCTGTTTCTGCATCGTCTACACTCAAACAATGAAAACGGTTTGACATGATTACTTATTATTAGGTTGATTTGTTATTAAAATAATTTAAATACTAATATATTTATCAATTTTTTACATTTATTGTAAAAAGTAAATAACGCATAGTAGTGTAATGTTGAGTAGTATGCGTGTGTTGGATATCGTAGATTTGAAGGGTTAGTTTAATTTTATATATCGTCGTAGTCGGGTAGTGTAAGTGTAAGTAGGTGTGTAGTGTGGT